>OCTW013392255.1_pt1 | contig 62601 bp, 43 predicted proteins | sample 1539671 | NCBI WGS metagenome assembly OCTW01 (sample SAMN02144230, study PRJEB22623) | gut metagenome | biome: sheep rumen | host: Ovis aries | place: New Zealand | reverse complement strand
GTGCCGCATCCGCATTGCGTCGAATCATCTCTTTCTGTTGCTGGCTGGGGTAGATGCGGACTTTCAGGCCGTAATGATAGGCATAATCCGTCATCTTCTTCTGTTCCATTTTGTTCACCTCTTTTCCAGTTCTATTATACAACAGCATATATAATCACGCAGCTGCTGCATAATCACAATCAACAATATCAATAAAAAGACAGTTGCCATATACACCTAGAACAAATATTCCAAGTAACTGCCGATGTAGCCATTCCTCTCCTGGCTAAAGTGAGAAGATTCCTGGCCACATTTTGATTGAAAAAGTCCAGCACTAGGCTTTTTGCTGCTTCACTCGACAATCGTAATGTAGATTTTCGTAGCCTTTTCCCAGCTTCCGTAGTTTGGGACGACGGTGAAGACGGCTTCCCCCGGGGCGTTGGCAGTGATGAGCATCTCCGTATTGGATCCCTTGAAGCCTTTCTTGCCGACACCTTTGACGCTGACGCAGTTAGTTGGCGAGACAATGCCCATTCCATCGTGTTTGCCATTCGTCATCAGACGCAAATCGCCAGCATCGCCGCTGTCATCGCCAGCCATCAGATGGAGCTGCTGTCCGACGTGCAGCTGGACATTGCTCTTGGAGAGCTGCAATACGGAAGTCTTGCCACCAGTATAGAGGACCTGAATGGTGTTATTGTTTGCCGTCTTGTCGGATTGCGCAGTCTTTGCCGGACTGTCGGGAATCCGGACACTGATGTAGGCGACGAGGTTCGTGTCGGGATTGATGGCGAAGCGCAGGATACCGGTCTTGCCATTGATGGTGGAAAAAGTATATTCATAGAGAGTTTTCCCATCATACGCCAGTGTGCTGGTGGGATTGCCATAGGCACTCACGACCTCATCGAGTGTTGAGCCTTGGTGGATACCGCGCTTTGTCTTGACTTCGTCGTTCTCGGAGACGAGCGATGTCAGCTTGTTGTCGACAGAGCCGACCTTGAGCCCCTCGTAGAAATAATACATGTGGTTCCCGTCCTGCTTTGAGGAACTCTCCTGCCCTAGGCGGTTATGCATCTCATCGAGCGTGATACCGAGGTCAAGCCCACCAAGCGAAAGATCACTGCTCATCTCCGGCTGCTTTTTCTCCGCAGCGACATCAGCCGACTGTTCTGCCGCAGGTGCAGCATCTTCCTTAGTTGTGAACTGCTTGCCTACGAAGAACCCTACTGCACCAATAAGCACGAGTGCTGCAATGCCCAGTGCGATATAGCGTTTCTTCGAGTGCTTCGGCCCATGTGGCTGACCCGCATCTCTCCCTGATGCTGCCATCTTTAACGGCATGCCATCGGTGTTTTGCTGTATCGTTGCCACATCATCCTTCTTTTCCGGCTCTAACGGCGTCCCGCAGTTCATGCAGAACTTCGATGTCTCATCTTGCTTCGCCCCACAATTCGGGCAGTATCTAGCCATTTGATCACCCCATCTTGTTTGATTCGTAGTTTCTTATTATAATTCGTCAGCCACTTTCCATAACCCTTTTTTGATGATTCGTCTAATTCCGGTATCATCCGCTTCAGTCGAAGGCTCGGTATCCTGTTTGTACATGGAAATCAGATTTCGTGACAATAGTGACAGAAATGGCCGCGGCAAATCCGTATACTGATAACTGTAACGAGAAAACAAAGTCGGAGTCTCGGGATAACAGATGAAAGATACAAGGAACAGAAGTCACCCGAGCAAACGAAAGGAACGTGATCACCATGGCTGATAAGAATGCATTTGTCCTGCAGGATGACTGCAGCTATTGCGGCGCACAGGAGAAGGAAGAACAGAAGGAACTCTTATATGAGTGCAGCAATTGCGGTACGCTCTACTGCGACAGCTGCGGTGAAGACAAGGGCTGCCCGAACTGCGGCGCTCCGTTCAGTGACTCGCATCCGATTGAGCCAATGGGTGCTAGCAGCTGGAACCCGAATCAGGGCTGATTGGATGCGAGGTGGCATCTTTTCTTCTGCCACTCCAGCTCGTGGAAGACCACGCCGCTTTCTTTCAACCACATGTAGACGGTAGGGCGTGAGGCATGGCAGATGCGCATGAGCTCGGATACGGAGCGGATCTCGCGGTTCTGGTACTTTTTGACAAGCTCGTCCCAGTCGACGGGCTTTTTCTTTTTCTGCCGTCCCTTGTAGACGCCCTTGGCCTTGGCAACGGCGATGCCCTCGGCCTGGCGCTGCAACATGATCTTGCGCTCAAAGGTGGCGATGGCGGCGAAGACCGTCATCGCGAGTTCACCGGCAGGCGTAGAGGTGTCAAAATTTTCTTTAAGTGAGATGACCTGCACCCCCTTCTCACGGAGGTCCTGGATGATGCTCAGCAGATCCTTCGTGCTGCGAGCCAAGCGCGAAAATTCAGACACATAGATGGTATCACCTTCACGCGCAAAATCAATCATGGCTCTCAATTGCGGTCGCTCCGTATTTTTACCGGATAACTTATCTTTATAGATACGTTCTACATTTGCCTTCTCTTTGAGTTCGATGATCTGTCGTTCTTCATGCTGCTCGACAGTAGAGACTCTGACATAGCCTATTTTCATGAATATTCCCTCTATACTATAAAAGTATCTCTTAACATTCTCTGATATATTATTTATTATAGCATATTTTACAATTTGATTCGCGTCGTAAACGAATTTTGTATTTATAAAAATAGAGCACGCTTTAATTTGACAGTATAATAAAAGCAGAGATAATTTCTTAATATTTTAAATAATCAAATTAGATATTCTTATTATATAACTCAATCTATAGCTAAATCAATACCATGAATATTTCGTCAAATTGATTATGTGAATATTCCGTTTTTAATGCGAAAAAACATTCCTAGATGTGCTGCACTTCATCCAAGGTGACAAAATACGGATGGTTCTGGAAAGAGAGCGAAAAAAGCGTCTCATGTTGCTAAGTGCAACAGAGACGCTCCTATATGATTATTCACTTAAATTCAATAATACGTATCTGCTCCAACAGAAAAATTCTTGTCATTGCAGTCGAGCGATGCTGAACCACTGCGCCTGGTCATCCCAGCTCAATGCTGCTTGGAAGTCGACGGCAAATTTACGCTGGTATCCGTAGATTGCTCCAGGCGGCATGTACTCGTGCTGACTAGTAATATAGATTGCATCGGATGTGCCATAGCCTGTCGTATCTGTTGTGACTTTGAGTTGGTGCCACTCGCCGACGGTGTAGCCCGCGTTGGCAAGCGTATCGAGGGAGACAAAGCAGGTCCACTGACCTTTGTATTTTCCGACAATCCAGAAGCCGGCATTCTTGGCATGTGCCCCCTGATCGGCATTGATGACGAAAAATGTCTTATTGGGATGCTTCATCTCAATCTTGTTGATGGAATAGCCAATGCCACCGTTGTCACCATAATATCCAGTAAACGAGAGATAGTCACGCTGGCCATCACGACTGTACATTCGCAGGACGCCGTCGCGCTGCAGGGTGAAGGAGACGCGCTCCCCCTCGCCATTCAGATTGACGTTTCGCGTATCCATATAAAGGAATATCGGCTTGCTCATCGACTCAAAAGTGGCAGCAAAGGCGGGTGCCTGCATCATAACGCCCGATACCAGCATCGCTCCACCGAATACTATTGCACATCGTCCAAATCCATTCATGTGCGCACCCTCCTCAAAAAACAAGATGAAAATACTATCTAATAATGTAATTCGCTACACAACTAAAAAACTCCTCTAAAATTTAAAGCGCACCATCTACTGCAGGTTCTGCCAGGCGGCCTGCAGGCGCTCGATAATGGCTTCGCGCATGTCTGCCGGGGCGAGGACGGTGGCGGCGGCGCCGAGGGAGAGGATTTGCTGCAGGATCTCGCGGCGATCGAAATCGTAGTAGTAGAGCTGGATGGTGTAGGTGTCTGTCTTCTCGTCATAGCTGGCTTCTTTATCGTAGCTCGCGAACATCATGAAGCAGCGCTCGACGGCGTTGTTCTGGCGTTCGATGCGCAAGGTCACACTCTGGCGGCGGCTGGTGAGGAACTGCTGGAAGGCTGCTTCAGTATCTGCAGGAATTGGTGTATCGAGGCAGTGGACCGACTCGATGCTCGCCATACGCATCTTGATGGCACGCGCCTCGTCGGCCTGCCAGATGATGAGGTAGAATCGGTTAGCCGCGGCGTCGTACTCGAGGCGGCAGGGTGAGCAGATTCCCTCGTGGATCTGGCCGCTGCTGTCGCGGTTGGCATAGGCGAGCTGGTGCTTCTCGCGCAGGGCCTGCCAGATGGTTGCGAGACGCCCCTGCAGGGCCGTGCGGTCGTCGCCCTGCTCCTGCACCGTCTGCCAGATTGTGTCGCGCGGCCATTCGGGGATGGCGGCGAGCTTTTGGCGCAGCTTCTCGCGCAGATTGTCGGGCAGCAGGAAGGCGGTGCCTGGATCCTCGAGCATTGCGCGGAGCCAGACGAGCTCCGCCGTCGTCGCTCGCGCGGCAATGCCATTGTCGAGAAAGAGGCAGGCAGATCCGTCGGGCTGGAAGAGAAAGAGCGTATCGATGAGCGCATTAGCCCGCTCAAGTCCTCCCCAGTCGAGATTCGGCAGCTGCTGCAGGATATCCGCGCGCGTCATGCGCGTCCCCGCCGCGATCGCGTTGATGATGCGGCAGAGCGCCAAGAAGAGCTCTGAGTGGACTTCATGGAAGAGCGGGGCGTATGCCATAGTGTTTCAATCCCTCCTCGATATCAATCTTCATTCGTTCGGCGAGATGTGCGGGACCGTCTTGCTCGACGCGCACGATGGGGTAGAACGTCCTGAGCCACGGCATGAGCTTGAGGTCGTCGACCGTCTCGAGCGTGACGTGCAGCGTGCCGAGGCCGTCGTCGCGGATGGCGGCCTCGGGCTCGTGCTCCCGGATGCGGTAGATGAGACGGTCGCGCCCGCGCTCATCATCATAGCGAAAGGCGAGCCGCAGAGTGTGGCGCTCCGGGAGCGTGACGGCCGGCTGATCCTTGATGGCGCGCGCAGGCTGGACCTCCTGCATGAAGTCGATGCGGTACGACTGCGCAATCGTGAAGCGCTTCGAGACGGCGCGGCGCTTGCGGATGGCGAGCAGATACTGGCGGCCCGACTCGAAGTCCGTGATGAGCCGCAACGGAATGGCCACGACGCCCCTGCCACGGTAGCGGAAACGCACCGTACGGTGCTCCGCGATGCAGCAGGCGAGCGCGTAGAGCACATCGTCATCGAGGATGCGCGTGATCGTCATGTGCTTGAACTGACACGGCATCTCGACGCAGGATGCGCCTGGATAACGGGCGCGCAGGCTCTGCTCGAGGAAGTAACCGGGCATCCCGAGCAGCGAGACATTGCGGTAAAAGGCGATGGCTGCGAGCAGGGCGCTGGCCTCGTCTGCGCGCAGGCCCCCGAGGATGTCGGGCGCGAGCCGGTAGCTGTAGCGGCCGCTCTCCTCGCGGCGCTCCAAGAGCCCCTGATCCGTCAGGTCGCAGAGGTAACGGTGCAGCGTGCTGCGGCTGATGTCTTCGACCCGCTTTGGGAAGGGCCGGTCCGTCGGGACGAGCTCGTACTGCAGGAGTGTCTTCTCGTCGAGAAAGTCACGGCCATCATCAGCAGCACTACAGGCGCCTGCAGAAGCATTGGTGCCATTCGTGTCGACTGCGTCCGCCAAGCGGACTTCCCTGCCGGAGAGGGCAGCCTTGCCCGAGAAAACCTGCAGCAGGCAAAGGAGCGCAAAGGCCGACGAGCTCTTCAGCGACTTGATGGCGTACGTGCGCGCGAGGTCGTTGAACGAACTGTGATACGAATCGCCCTTGAGGCTGTGGATCTCGCGGTGGCCCTGACGAACTGCCTGCAGCCGGTCCTCCGGCAGAAAGGATCGCACCCGCGCCCAGTTATCCTCATAACTCCGCGCACTCTGTCCCAATTGACGCGCGAGGTACTGCTTGTGGTAACAGCCATACGAGATATACCGCAGGAACATCCGCAGCTTGTCGTAATCCGCAATGTACTTGTTCCAACCGCGTCGCTTCCTGCCTGTCATACCATCATCCCCTTCCAATAGCCTGCCAGTTGTAATCATTCCTTCCTATTCTAACACAAGTCCAGCTGCAGCCGTTAGCCCTGCCGCGAAACTTCACAGGTTTTTTGACACGAAAGCCCTCTGCTTTTCTTCTACAATAAACATGTCAACGGAAAAGAAGCATGAAGAAAAGAAGGAAAGGGGACCTGCCTCATGGAACGTATGATGGAGTATAATATTTTTGACCGCGTCTTCGAGAAGACATATGGCCCGGCTGTTATGCCGTACGGCCGTCTCAGCGATGCGGAAACCATCCGCGTGCGCGAGGCAGTGCAGTCACTGCGCCAGAGCTATCAGCCGCAGCATGCCAATGAGGCCTGTGTGAGCCGCTACCATACCGAGGAGAACCGCAAGGCGTACATGCTCGCTTACTACCCGTACTACGTCGAGCCAGCCTGCCGCGTCGTCCGCGACTATGTCATCCCGACCCTGCAGGAACGCCAGTCGTTCTACCCGGTCCTCAACTTGGCTTTCTTTGCCGGGGGACCGTGCCCCGAAATGTACGGCACACTCAAAGCCCTGCGCGGCGCACAGCTCCACGACAGGACGGCCATCACCATCCTCGACTGGGAGTGCGGCTGGGAGAGCGAGCAGCAGATCAGCTGGCAGCTCTGCCAAGAAGACGGCCTCGTCCGATGCGGTGACGAAGGACGTCTCATCTATTGCTGTGACAACCTCGCGCCATGCGAGCAATGCATGCACGGCAGGACCTGCCGCAAGCGCATCCAGGAGCAGGCCGATGTCTACTTTCTGCAGAACTATCTGAGCCATGTCGAGCCGACGGAGCAGGAGACATTCCTCGACAAGATGCGCGCCACGGTGGAACAGGCCAAGCCCGGCGCTGTCTTTGTCATCATCGACCTGCAGTATGCGGGCAGCAAGGCCATCATGCGCGAGCTCGCAGCTCGCGTGCAGGCGGAGTGGGATGTACCTGCCGAGGTCATCGGCACGAATCTCTTTACAGGCGGCGCGCCAGCCTGGAGCCGCTGCCCCTACGAGATGCCTGCGGAGGTCCAGGCCAAGATTTTCCGCGGTGACAGCGGTTTCATGCCCAAGAAATGGACGCGGTACTACTACCTCGTCCTGCAGAAACATTGAGAAAAGAGGTATCCCCCATGATCATCAGTGCCAGCCGCCGGACCGATATTCCGGCATTCTATACACCGTGGTTCATGAGCCGCGTCCGCGCGGGGTTCGTCGACGCGATCAACCCATTTAACCGCAAGCAGGTCAGCCGCATCTCGCTGCGGCCGGAGGACGTCGACTGCATCGTCTTCTGGACGAAGAATGCCGCGCCGATGCTGCCACATCTCGCAGAGCTCAGCGCGAAGTACCCGTTCTACTTCCAGTTCACCATCACGCCGTACGGCCATGATGTCGAGCCTGGCCTGCCCGAAAAGCGCGAGGTCATTCGCACCTTCCAGCAGATGTCAAAGCAGCTCGGCAAGACGCGCATGGTCTGGCGTTACGACCCCATCCTGCTCAACGACCGCTACACCATCGAGCGTCACCTGCACGACTTTGCCGTCATGCTCGAAATGCTCGCACCGTACACCGACCGCTGCGTCATCAGCTTTCTCGACCTCTACCGCAAGACCGAGCGAAATACAAAGCCGCTCGCGCTGCGCCCGCTCGGCATCCCCGAGATGAACGCATTGGCCGAGGGCTTTGCTCGTCTCGCCAAGGGTTCCGGCGTCACCCTGCAGTCATGCTCCGAGGCAATCGACCTCGCCGCCTACGGCATCGAACACGGGGCCTGCATCGACAAGGAACGCATCGAGCGCGTCATCGGCGCGCCCATCGACGTCAAAAAAGACCCGACTCAGCGCGATGTCTGCCACTGCATGAAGAGCGTCGACATCGGCCAGTATGACACCTGCCTGCACCGCTGCCGCTACTGCTATGCCAACACCAACGGGCGCATGGCCGAAGCCAGCTTCGCCGACCACCACAGCGACGCCACCATCCTCTCCGGCACCCTGCGCGGCGACGAGACCATCACCGCGCGCAAAGTCACCCACCTGAAAATTCAGCCGACAGCCGAGAGCCAGATGGATTCCTTGTTTTGATCGACGTTAAAAATTCGACGGGTGAATTTCCTTCATCATGGTAAAGGAAATTCACCCGTCGAATTTTTCTAGTCACTCTAATAAAGGCTACTGTACACAACGGCAAAAATGCACCGGATGAATTCCTTTGCCCATGTAAAGGATATCCATCCGGTGCATTTTATTCGATGAAAACCTCACGGTATATGATACGTGCATTGCACGGCTTACCGCGTTGCCTTTGGCGCGCCGTGATCATGACTTCGTTCTTGCGGATGTCAAGGGGCTGCCGCACTGGCCGCAGAAGCGGGTGCCTGGCTCGGCGGGGGCGCCGCACTGTGGACAGAAGGAGACTCCTGATGCAGCTGCGTGCTGAGGCTCTGGCTGCTGTACTGGGCCTGCTGTCGGCTGGGCTGATGCTTCTTCCCGTTGTTTTGGATGGGGCAGCAGGACGATGTCGTTGAGGAGGTCGCAGAAGTCCCCGTCTTCGTCAGACTCGCTCTTGAAGCGGGCCAGCACGGTGCCAAAGGCAGTTGCTATGAGTTCCTGATCGTCGTATTCCACAGGGCCTACTTGGTCCAGAGAGACGTGGGGGCCCATGGAGCAGATGAGCTGGCCGTCCTCGGTGATCAGGAAGCCTTCCTCGCCCTTGCCCCAGAAGAGGGAATGGGTAGAATCACAGAGGAGTACGACTTCATCCGCATCAACGCCGGCCTGCGAGCCGTAGGTGTTCATGGCATTGCCAAGCGGATTAGATAGCTTATCTCCCCAATAATAGTAGGCGGCGTTGGCCATCTTGTCTTTCATGACGCCCCGCAAGCAGTCCACTCGTACATCCAGGGGCACGAGTGCCTTGCGGCTGTTCCACTTGTCGCTGACGGCATCTGCATCCTCCGCATTCTGTGCGGCCTTCTGGTAGAGCTGCCAAGCCTTGGTGAAGTCGAATGTCTCGCTCTGCGGTTCGACGCAAAGCCATGCTGCTCGGAGCAGTGCATCCTGGCTGCCGAGATCCAGGGCCGCTTGATAGTAGGCCAATGCCTCTGCATCCTGGCCCTCGTCCTCCATTTCCTTGCCGAGCTGGAGTCCCAGTGCCTTGATTTTCTCCGCGGCTCCCGGATAGTCCTCCGCCAAGGCGCGCTGGTAATCGTGCCAGACCTGCTGCCAGTCTGTCCTAGCCTGCGGTCCCGTTTCTGCCTTGGCCTTTTCTTCCAGCGCTTGGCTCCAGGCAAAGGCCAGCGCGCCGATGGCCTGCCCTGCTTCTTCACAGCCATAGGCCTTGGCTTTCTCGTACCAGTCCATGGCCTTGGCCTCGTCTTTTTCCATGCCCTTGCCCTGCTCGGCCATCTGGCCCAGATAGAGGCAGGCCGTGCCGTCGCCTTCTGCGACCAACGTCTCGTACCAGGCCAAGGCCTCGTCGTACTTTCCCGCATCTACTAGCGCCTGCGCGTCCTTGGCGGCCAATCTCCGGTAAGCAGCACACTGTTCATTCTGTTTCTTCTTCAGATATTGGTACAGCACCCAGGCCGCTTCCTTCTTGCCCAGCACAGCGGCTTCCACGGAAGACCACTGCGCTTCTTCCTGCTGGCCGTCTTTCGCCTGCAGGATGCCTGCCTGCCAGGCCGCTTCGGCACTGCCCATCTCTGCGGCAAGCAGAAAGGCAGATAAGGCGCGCGCTTTGTCTCTGGCGCCTAGCAAAGCCTCTGCCTCTTGGAGCTTCTTCTCGCGGAGCTCTTTAGACCATGCCGCTGCGTTACCTCTAAACTGCACCAGATGGAAGTGGACGCCATGGCCAATCCAGTCGGTATCTCCTGGATGGTCGAGAGTCAGCTCTACCTCGCGGTCCATCCCCCAAAAGCTCACATCGTTGGCATCTGCCGGGATCCAGTACGTGCCAGCCGTCATGGCGATGTACATAGGAGCCGGCCCCTCCTTGCGGAACATCTGAGGCAAGTCGCGGAGCTCGATCAGCAGAGCCATCAGCATGGCTGGCCCTGCCACCACATAAAAAGGACGGGAAAGGAAGTTCGGCATCCAGTCAGGGAAATGGAAATCCTGTCCGACTTTCTTGTCAATCTCATACGTCTGCCAGACCGATTTGGCCAGTTCGAGCTCCTCACCTTCGGACGCTGCGATATGGAACACATCCCTTGCGGCAGATGGCTCCAGCTCCAACAGCGCCTCATAGACCGACTGCGTCTCACCGGTTATCTCCAGGCAGCTGCAAAGACCTCTGAGCACCTCTTCTTTTTCAAGCTTGCCGCTGGCGTACCGTTCCAGCAGGTTCTTCCGTCGACTGTCTGTCTTGCTCGTCTCAAACGACACCTTCGGCACGCGGCCTTCTTCCGCCAACAGTTGATAGACCTCGTTGAACAGGTCGAACCGGCAGACCGAATTGATGAAATCGCGGGCCATGGCCGGATAATTCCGCTTGGCACTCCTGTCCTGGATGAAGCGCTCGAGACGGTCGGAATAGGAATTGCCTGTGATGCTGCGCCCGAGTGCGCTCAGGGCATCTTGCGCCGTGTTCATCATCGACGCCTTGATGGTGCCCGTGATGGCCCCCGTGATGCCGAAGCCGCCGCCACGCCAGCTCGCCTTGTCGGCCTGCCTCTCCACCGCCAAGTCCTTTTCATAGTCCTCAATGGCCGCCTTGTCCGCCAGCATGGCCTTGACGAGGTCCGTCGACGTGGCGGAATCGTCGAGCCTGTCCCAGAGGTCCTTCTTCGTCACATAGTCGATGCCGCGGTCGATCAGGAGCTCCACGGCCTTCTCGAAAAGCGGGTCGCAGACGGTCATGCAGTACGCGAGCACCTGGGCTGAGAACTCCACGGGATTCTCCACCGCATGCTCCTTCAGGTGCTTGCGGATCTCATATCGGGCGAGCAGCGCAATCCGCGTCCCCTCCCGATTGAACGGCGCCCAGAGCTGGTTGTAGATGGCCGTGGCCCGCGGCAGCTCCACTTCGTATTTTCCGAGAAGCGTGAAATGGCTGCCGGGGACATCTGTGAGCGGTTCATCCTGCGGCCCTGCCACAGGTGCCTGCCCTTCGTCAGCAACAGCCCCATCATCCGGCCCTTCCGGGACCTTGGCTCCACAGTTGAAACAGAATCTAGCGTGATCCGGCAGCTTCGTGCCGCAGTTCATGCAAAACATCTTCTACACCCCCAAGTGAATCAGATGGTCATTGGTCTAAGTACTAGATACTAGGTATAGATTCTGCTTCCACCGCTAGTTTTCCTGCAATGTCAATCACTGCAGGTGAGTCAGCTTGTGCAAAAGTCAGCACTGGACTTTTTGATCAGGAAGATGGCGAATCGAAAAGGAAATCTATCTGCGTGAACAGTCAGCAGGACTTTGCCGCACTTCGTCGAATTAAATTTAGATAAAGGGAAACAAGAACGGGGGAACTTTGGTGAAACACCGCTACACTTTCTATTGGATCCTATGGGGCCTCGGCGAGCTCTCAGGGCTGGGGCAGTGGCTGCTCTTGCGCTGGGGACTGCCCGTCCCGGAGCACGGGCTGCTCCTGATTTTTTTGCTGCTGCCGTTTATTTATCTCATACCGAACATCCTCGGGAATCACCTGCCGCTGCGCGTGACGCGGCTACTGTCGAGGATTGGCGGCTACTGGTTCATCTACGGCTACTACATGACGCTCCTGTTGCTGCCTGCCTTTATCGTCTGGCTCGTCTGCCTCGCACAGCCATTCGGCCTTGGTCTTGACTGGTGGCATACCGTCTTTTCCGTCTATTACGGCCGGGCCTCCCTGCTGGGACTGGCGGCCTTGCTCGCAGTCGGCAGCTGGCGCGCGCGCCATCCGGTGGTGCGCCGCATCGAGATGGAGACCGAAAAGCCCATCGAGCGGGCGTTCTCGGTGGCATTTGCCAGTGATATCCACCTCGGAGCCGTGCTGGGCCGTTCGTTTGCGGCAGAGCTGCGCCGCGATATGATGAACCTGCAGCCTGACCTCATCCTTTTCGGTGGCGATATCATCGACGGCAACCTCGGCTATGTGCTGCGCGACAAGAGCTTCAAGGGATTTGCAGGACTCAAGGCCCCCTGGGGCGTCTATGCGGTCTTCGGCAACCACGACACGTACGGAATGAACCTCGGCAAGGAGCAGAAGCGCCTGAAACAGAACGGCGTGCGCTGCCTGCGCGGCGGCACGGTGCATCTTGTCGCCGGTGTATCGCTCGTGGGCATGGAAGACTACATGATCGCCCCGCACGCCCAGTTCCCGCAGGCAGAGCCCGACGCCTTCACGATTGCGATGGAGCACGAGCCGCTGCGCATCGAGCAGGCCGCCTCGCGCGGCATGGACCTCTACTTCGCAGGTCACACGCATGCCGGACAGTTCTGGCCCAACCGGTTCGTGACCAGGCGCATCTTCGCCCTCGATTACGGCGCAAAGCGCTTCGGCCACCTGCTCGCCATCGTCTCCAGCGGCTACGGCGCCTGGGGCCAGCTCTTCCGCCTCGGCCCAGCGCCGGAGATCGTGCTGGTGAACGTCAAGCCAACCCGCAAGGTCTGACGACCTGACGCCTTTGACACTCCTCATGGCTAAGGCCGGAAGATTTTGGTTTAATAAATTATGTGATATCTAGGAGGAATGTTCATGAAAATCATGGCAATCAACGGAAGCCCGCGCCGTGCGGAGAACACGGCGCGACTGCTGCACAAGGCATTGGAAGGGGCCGCTTCGCTTGGAGCCGAGACGGAGTATATCGACCTCTACCCGCTGAAGTACAAGGGATGTCTGAGCTGTTTCTACTGCAAGCGCAAGGACAAGGAGCACGGTGTCTGCATCGTCAAGGACGATCTCACGGCTGTGCTGAAGCGCGCCAAGCAGGCAGATGCCCTGCTGTTCGGATCCCCGATCTACTTCATGAATCTGACATCGGGCATGCAGGCGTTCCTCGAGCGCTTCTTCTTCTCGCAGTACATCTACAGCAGGGAAATCCCTTCGGTGCTCGGGAAAACCATCCCCTCTGCGTTCCTCTACACGATGAACGCGACGGAGGAACAGGCAGACGCATTCCACCTGAAGGACAGCCTGGCCGCTTACGAATGGGCAGCAGCCGGTATTCTCGGCGCAAAGCCCTACCTGTTCTACGATTTCAACACACTGCAGTTCAAGGATTACAGCAAGTACGAGTCCTCGATTTTCTCCGAAGAAGAGAAGCGCGACTACCATGAGAAGCACAGTGCTGAAGTGGCAGAAAAAGCGTATGAATTAGGCAAGAAATTGATCCTGGATGCACAGCAGTTGTGAGGATGACACGAAAAAAGCGCTCATGCGAGCGCTTTTTTTATGCATTTTTCCGACGGAATCCCCTTACTCTACGATATGGCGGTAGACGTAGGCCGCGATGACGGCCTGCAGCAGGACGAGCGCGGCGAGCAGCGTGAAGGCAGCGTAGAGGCTCGTCTGGTGGGCGATGAAGCCGATGGCGGCAGGCCCCATGAGGATGCCGAGGTAGCCGAGCGTACTGACAGCTGGCACAGCGAGGCTGATGGGCATGACGTGCTGTTTGCCGAGCAGCGAGAAGAAGACGGGCACGACATTGGCGCAGCCGACGCCGATGAAGAAGAAGCCGAGGTAGAGCAGGACGACGGTCGGCGCGAAGATGATGAACAGGAAGCCCGCGACGGCGAGCAGGCTGCCGCCGATGACGACGCGCTCCTGGCCGAGCTTCTGCACCGTCCAGTCGCCGAGCAGGCGCATGGTCAGCATGGCTGCCGAAAAGACAGTAAAGCCCGTGCCCGCCAGCGCCATGTCAAAGTGGCGGACCGTCGTGAGGAAGACACCGCCCCAGTCCATGATGGCGCCCTCGACGAGAAAGGCGATGCAGGCGATGATGCCGACGAACGTCACGATGCCCTTCGGCAGGGCGAGGAGCTTACCGCCAGCATCGCCGCCGTACGGCAGCAGATGGCGCGAGGCCGTGAGCGTCACGAGCACCATGACGGCGGCCGCAATCCCCGTCGAGGCGAGAGGCGTCAGTGAGAACGTGCCGACCCAGATGCCGAAAAGGCCCGCGCCAGCAAAACCGCCGACACTCCAGAGCGCGTGCATGCCGCTCATGAGGCGTCGCCCCGCCGCTTTCTCGACGATGACCGCCTGGATGTTGACGACGACGTCGATGCAGCCCATCGTCGCACCGAAGATCAGCAGCAGCGGTATGGCCAGCTGGAAGGAGGACACCGTGCAGAGCGCGAGCAGCAGCGCGCCATAGACGAGTCCCGCAGCGGTCAGCACCCTGCGGCAGCCGAGCCGCACCGCCGCCGCGCCCGAGAGCGGCATCGTCAACAGAGAGCCAATGCCGATGCATAAGAGCAGCATGCCAAGCACATCCTCCGCAATGCCGAGCCGCGCCTTCAAAAGTGGCACCAGAGGCGCCCACGAGGCCGCACCGAACCCCCCGACAAAAAAGATAGCCCGCGTCGCATGCTGTTCCGCCAGGCCAGGTTTTTCATATTCTTGTATCACACAGTCATCCCCCTTTTGTAACCACAAAAAACACGCCCCATTGTAGCATAGACCGCCACATTTTGCCATTGCCTTTCGCACAGGGACGAATCGATCCATAAAAAACGAAAAAACGTCCGGCATCAGACGTTTCACGGTACCGGACGTTTTGTATGGCAATTTGGGTTGGACGAGATGCCAATCACTTGCTCAAGAGCAGCTTGCAGACGGCGCAACCCATGAGCTTTAGCGAGTAGCCGAGAGCGCGTTCATCGAAATCGAAATGGGAGTCGTGATGACCGGCAGCGAGGTCGGCGCCGACCATCATGTAGGCCGCCTGGCCGCCGTGCGACTGGACGCGCTCCATGAAGTAGGAGAAATCCTCGCTGGCGCCGAACGGGCACGCACCGACGACTTCATGGAAGATGCCGAGGCTCTTCGCCTCTTCTTCCAGAAAAGCGGCAAGCTCTGGCGAGTTGCTGCCGCCGGCTGCGCCGCCGACTTTCTCGATGTCGACCTTGACGTCGTACATCATGGCCGCGGCCTTGATGATGCGCTGGGCTTCCGTCTCCATGAAGGCATTGATCTCGCTCGTCGCGCCGCGCGTCTCAAGGCAGAGCAGTGCCTTGTCGCCGATGACATTGCGGCCGCTGCCCGCATCGAGGCGGCCGACATTGATGCGCGAAGCCCCTGCCGAATGGCGCGAGATGGCATGCAGGTTGAGCGTGGCACAGGCAGCGGCCAGCAGTGCGTTCTTGCCCTGCTCCGGCGCAGCGCCGGCATGGGCCGGAACACCCTGGAAGCGGGCATCGTACTTGCTCGTCGCCAGGAAGCCCGTGACGTTGCAGGCAACAGTTCCCGTCTTGCGCATCTTGAAACCGAAGTGCGCGCCGAGCATGTAGTCGACATCATCGACAATGCCGCTCTCGACCATGGCATGCGCACCGCGCACGCCCTCTTCTGCCGGCTGAAAGCAGAGCTTGATGGTGCCGCGCAACTGGTCTTTGAGGCTGGCCAGTAATTGGGCCAGCGCGAGGCCGACCGTCGTGTGGCCGTCGTGGCCGCAGGCATGCATGGCCCCTGCATGACAGGAAGCGAAGCCCTCTTTATTGGCGCGGTGCGATGCTTCTCCCGTCTCCGTCACATCGTTGGAATCCATGTCGAAGCGAACCGCGACAACAGGACCGTCCTCCGAGAACTTCATGACGCCGAGCACGCCCGTGCGGCCACCGTCCATTTTCTTAACCCAGTCGGGATCAGCGCCTTCTGCGATGGCGCGCTGCTGCTCCTTGGCGAGTTTCTCGGCCGATGGCACGCCCATCATGGCATCCTGACGAATGGTATCAGCCCCCGTCTTGACCGTGTAGCCGAGCTCCGCAAGCGTCTTGGCTACCTTGGCCGCCGTGCGGAACTCCGTCCAGCCCGGCTCCGGATGGGCGTGTAGGTCGCGTCGGCAGGATATCATATTCTCCTGCATATCATCAGCAAATTTCAAGATTGTCTCTTTGAGGTTCATCGTTATTCCTCCTATACCTTATCCTCAAGACAAGAAAAAGGTGCCGCAGAGCAGCACCTCCTATTCATCAGAAGAGCAGGATCAGCATGCCGACCGTCAGTGCGCAGAGCATCGGGATGGCATTGCGTTTCGTGATCTCCATCGGGTTGACACCAGCGATACCAGCGCAGATGATGGTCGCGCCAGCGATTGGCGACATCGTGCGCCCCAGCGTGCCGCCGAGCGTCGCCATGCTGCCCATCTGGACCTGCGACATGCCGAAGTCCGGTGCATACGGTGTGATGGCTTCATTGAAGGCGAAAGTAGCCGCGTCGCCAGAGCCAGTCAAAAGGCCGAGCAGGAACGGGCCGAAAGCCGCACAGATCTTGACGATAGCCGGATTGTTGAGCATCGCATCGATGAACCACTTGACAAGGCCAATCGACGTGAGGCCTGCGACGAAGACGCCTGCCGAAATGATGATGCCGATGATGCTGCCATACGCCTTGCCCATGCCCTCAAAGAAAGCATCGCAGAGCGCTTTCGGCTTGGTGCGCGTAACAACGAGCGTCAGGAGTGCACCGATGATCATAGCCTGTGGTACACCCATCTTGAGGATTGGCACAAGTTTCGTCGAGCCAAGCAGCAGGATGACGATCGGGACAACCGGCATCAGCGCATAGAGGTAGTTGACCTTGAAGTTCGCATCCACCTGCAGATGCTCGGGGACATGCTCTTTATCTTCCTTGAGGACATGCGCGATGATTGTGATGCAGATGGTCGCTACGAGCAGAGAAGCGAGGTTTGCTTTGTAGTGAAAGCCAATGACATCCATGACATCGACTCCAGCAATCTTCGCAACGAAGGGGTTGTGCGCAAGGCCAGGGTTCAGCATGCTGCCGTACGTTCCACATTTGACGGCGGCAGCCGCAAGAGCAGGACCGACACCAGCCGCCATGAGCAGCGGGATGAAGATGGCACCGGCCGCAGCTGCCGTGCCAGCGGCACTCGGCAACGCGATGTTGACGAGATACGTGCAGATGACGACGCCCGGTATCAAGAAGAAGCGGACGCGCGAAATCACAGAGGCCATTGCATTAATCAGATGCTTATCGCATTCCGTGAAGCGCACCGCCAGTGCAAAGCCCATGACCGAGCAGACCGCCTGAATCAAGCCGCTGTTCGTCATGCTCTTCGCAAAGGCATCGAGTGCAGCCATCGGCACACCGCCGATGGCTGCCATGAGAATGCCTGAGCCAATCAGCGTGATGCGCGCATCTGCGCCCTTGACGAGCGCGTAGACGACACCGCAGACGATGATAGCACCAACAATCAGCATGAGTGTTACCATACAGGATTCCACCTTTCTTGCAATAAATAAAAGTAATTATATCATTTAGTACATCATTATAAAGTTGCGGTATAATAATGTCAACAAACGCGAAATGAAAATCGCCAAGTATACAATAGAAATGGATGAGACGAGAGGAAGGATTTCACATGATTTCAAGCCAACGATTACAGCAGCAGCTTGCGGTATTGGAGAAGATTACTGCGCCGGGGCAGGGGATCAACCGGCTGGCGTTCACGGATGCGGACTGGCGTGGGCGCGCATATCTGATGGGGCTGATGCGTGAGGCGGGCATGGAGTTGCGCGAGGATGCGTTTGGCAATGTCATCGGCCATGTGCAGGGCGCGGACGAGAGCCTGCCTGCTGTCATGTTCGGCTCGCATGGTGACAGTGTGCCGGAAGGCGGCAATTTCGACGGCATCGTCGGTATCCTCGCGGCAATTGAGACAATCCGCTCGATGCGCGAGGACGGCTTCACGCCGAAGCGGCCGCTCGAGGTCGTCTTATTCCTCTGCGAGGAGTCGAGCCGCTTCTCGGCGGCGACGCTCGGCAGCCGGGCCATGCGCGGGGAGCTCTCGCAGGAAGACCTCGTGCGGCTGCACGACAAAGAAGGCCACACGCTCTACGAGGTGCTCAAGGGACGCGGCCTCGACCCCGACCATATCGAGTCAGCACGCTATACAAAACCGCTGCGCGCCTTCCTCGAGCTCCACATCGAACAAGGCAAGGTCCTCGAACACGAAGGACTGCCCATCGGCCTTGTCACGGGCATCGCGGCGCCGACGCGCTTCTACGTCCATATCCACGGCAGTGCCGACCACAGCGGCGCGACGCCGATGAACCTGCGGCACGACGGTCTCTGCGCGGCAGCGGAAGTCGTACTGGCTGTAGAGCGCGAAGCCTCGTCGTACACGGAATCCCCTGTCGTCGGCACGGTCGGCGTCCTCGAGGTCACGCCGGGTGCGATGAACGTCATCCCAGGCGAAGTCCGGCTCGGCGTCGACCTCCGCAGCACCTCAGGCAAGGCCAAGGACGCCGTCGAGCAGGCCGTCCGGCAGGACATCGCCTCCATCGCCGAAAAGCGTCAGCTGGCGTATGACATCGAGCCTGTCAGCAAAGAAGAGCCTGCGCGCATGGACGCGGCGCTCATCGGACTGCTCGAGGACACGGCCAAAGAGCTCGCCTTTCCCTATCGCCGGATGATGAGCGGTGCCGGTCATGACAGCATGCACTGGGCCGACTACGCACCGACGGCCATGATCTTCATCCCGTGCCGCGCAGGCATCAGCCACAATCCCGCAGAGCACGCCGAGCTCGCAGACATCGTGCGCGGCACGGAGCTGCTCTCCGCCGCCGTGCGCAAGCTTGTCAGCGAGTAAGCAGTAAGTCGGACCGTCCGACTCTTCGACTAGCCGACTGTTCGACCACACGAAGCAGATCATACGCAAGATACTACAACCATTCCCGACTGCCTGATGCTGCTCGTCACAAATCCAATCTCAAGGGATTGGATTTACGTCAGAAAGATAATCTGATACAATAGAATTGTACAGAGAATACATCTGAGCAGCGTTCCCCCTGCGGAGCGCTCCATCCATGCATCATAAATCCGAATCACTATTGCATCAGAAAGGACAGCCCCATGACTGAAATAAACGAAAAAGAAGACCTCCTGCTGCTCGACAAGCAGCTCTGCTTCCCGCTCTATGCCTGCGCGCGCAAGATTGTCGCAGCTTACCATCCCTTCCTCAAGAAGATTGGCCTGACCTACACCCAGTACGTCACGATGATGGTCATCTGGGAGAAGAAGGAAATCTCCGTCCACGACCTCGGCGAGCGCCTCTACCTCGACTCCGGCACCCTGACCCCCGTGCTCAAGAAGCTCGAATCCTTCGGCTACATCGAGCGCCACCGCAGCACCGAAGACGAGCGCGTCGTCATCGCCATCCTGACCGAGAAGGGCCAGACCCTCAAAGAAGAGGCCCGCCAAGTCCCCGAGCAGATGAGCTGCCACCTCACCGACCAGGGCGTGACCTTCACCCCGGACGAAATCACCGCACTGAAGGGCGAGCTCTACAGAATCCTCGACGCCCTCAAATAACCGGCCGAAAAGAATCCCCGCCGAGCACGGTGCCATCCGCACTGCTCGACGGGGATTCTTTTCTTCCAGCTGACAGTCTTGCCCACTGGGCAGGTCTTTTTTTTTTGATGGACAAAGTTTCGTATTTTACTAGCAGGGATATCTCATTTCAAAACGAAATAGTATAATTGATACAAGAAATCACGGCGCGTGCTCTGTCGTGGCAGGGCGCGTGAAAGGGAGTTTTTGCATGGACAAGGAGCCAATCAAGAAAAGACTGCACCGGTACTACGACCTGATTGCTGGCGGTGTCTGCGTGATCCGGCAGACGGCGGAAGAGCAGATCCTCTTTGTCAACGAGGAGATGCTGCGGATCTACCAGTGCGCGACGGAGGACGAATTCTTCCAGCTGACAAAGGGGCGCTTTGCGGGGCTGATGGAGGCGGAGGACTACGTCCCGCTTGAAGCACGCACGAACAGCCGACACGGCGATTTAGATGAGGGTTATTCCTTCCTGACATTCCGCTGTTACACAAAGACGGGCAGCTACCGCCATCTCGAAGGGACGTTCCACAAGGTGAACAGCCCGGAGCTCGGCAAGGTCTGGATGATGAATCTCGTCAACAAGGAGCGCAACCTGGCCGTCAGCAATCTCGACCCCGTCACGGGCCTCCTGACCATGCACGCCTTCTACCAGCGCGTGCAGAAGAAGGTAGACGCCCTGCGCAAGGCCGTGAAGCCCGGCGACATCGAGGTGCGCTACTGCCCGGTCTACCTGAACCTGACGAATTTCAAGGTCTACAATGAGATGCACGGCATCTACGAGGGCGACCGCATGCTGCGCAAGATCGGGCAGCTCTTAAAGGGAGCCTTCCCCGCCTCATACATCACGCGCCTCTCAGGCGACAACTTCGCGCTCTTTGTGCCGCGCGACAACCTCGAGGCAAAGCTCAAGGAGGTCTGCCAGGCCGTCAACAACGAAGTCCGCATGCCCAACATCGCGATGAAGGCGGGCATCGGGTCGATTGAAACGGCGGTCAGCGTACACCGCCGTCCCATCACGACGTACTTCGACCAGGCGAAGCTCGCCTCCGACAGCATCAAGAAGGATGCGACGCGCTCAGTTGCCTTCTACAACGAGTCCATGCGCCAGAGCATCGCCGACCGCATTTTCATCCTCGACAACCTCGACCGGGCCATCCGTGAGGGCCATATTAAGGTCTACTACCAGCCCGTCATGCGCGCCATGACCGGCAAACTATGTGGCTGTGAGGCCCTGGCACGCTGGATTGACCCCCAGAAAGGACTCCTGCCGCCGGACAGCTTCATCCCCGTGCTCGAGGAATCGCGCCTGATCTCGCGCCTCGACTGCTACGTCATCGAGGAAGTCGCAAAGCTCCTGCGCTACCAGATCGACAACCACTTCCCGATGATCCCGGTCTCGGTGAACCTCTCGCGCTACGACTTCCTGCTGATGGACCCGCTCGCCTTCGTCGAGCGCATCGTCGAACAATACCACATCCCGCGCTATTACCTGCGCATCGAAGTCACAGAGTCTGCGCTCGTCAAGAACCGTCACCTGCTCATCGAGAAGCTGCACCAGTTCCACCAGTCGGGCTATCAGGTCTGGCTCGACGACTTCGGCAGTGCCTACTCCTCGCTCAACGTCCTGCAGAATTACGAGTTCGACGAGCTCAAGATCGACCAGGGACTCCTGCGCTACTTCAACGAGGACAGCCGCAAGATCATCCGCTCCATCGTGCTGATGGCCAAAGAGATGGGTATCCACGTGCTGGCAGAGGGTGCTGAGACAAAAGAACACATTGACTTCCTGCGTGCCATCGGCTGTGAGAAGATTCAGGGCTATTACTACAGCCGTCCGATGCCGTACGAGCTCCTGCGCGAGCAATTCCAGGAGGCAGGCTGGCAAGTCGAGACCCTGCCAGAGGAGCAAGCCCTCGATGTAGCAGGGCTCGTCAACCTCATCACCGATGCCCCGGTCGCCATCTTCCAGTACCGCGAGGACCGCGCTGTCATCCTCAGCGAGAATGAGGCTTACCAGAATGCCCTCACCACGACCGGCACCAGCAGCCTTCAGGAATTCAATGCGAACATGCAGGAGAAAAGCTATCCGATGCGCGAGAAGTTCATGGCGTTCCTCGCGGCCGCGGTGCACAGCAGCGGCGAGCGGCGCATGACCTTCGTCGAGAACGGCCAGTACCTGCGCCTGAGTGCCGAGAAAATCGCCGCTACGCCAGATTTCACGCTCGTGCTCGCACGTCTCGCAAACATCACCTATGACCAGGACCTCACGTCATTCCAGCAGTACGAGACCGTCTTCCGCAATCTCATGCTCGTCTACGACGAGATCTACTTCCTGGACCGGAAAAAGAAAGCCCTCCACATCATCGAGAGCATGAACGCCTTCTGGCAGGCCGGTGATGTCATCACGGACTTCAAAGGCAAGATAGATGCCTATGCCCGCCAATTCATCTACGCCGACGACCGCACGCGCTTCCGCCAGTTCCTCGACCCAGAGGCAATCTACCGTCAGGCCGAGCAGTCCGGCCGCTCCGAGGCCATTGAGATGTTCCGCGTGCAGAAGCCGAATGGCCGCTTCGTCTGGATGATCTTCGACGCCATCGTCATCTACAAGAGCGCCGCCAAGGACATCCTGATCTGCGTGCGTGAGAACATCTGGGAACGCCAGGAGAACCTGCACACCCTGCTGCCGCAGTTCCTGGCCGACCTGAATCCGGACAGGCTCCCCTCGTCTCCCGCAGACGAAGATGCCGCACTCTGGCGCGCCGTCTGGAATTTCTCGCCCGATCCCGTATACTGGAAAGACAATGCGCTACGCTACCGCGGCGTCACGCCCTCCTTTCTTGAGTACGTCGGCATGAAAGACGCCAGCGAAATCCTCGGCAAGACGGATGCTGAACTCGGCTGGTGCCTGCAGGATGAAGACGAGGAGCAGGCTGAGCTCGCTGCCCTGCAGAAAGGGAAAATCTGCAAGGATTACCCTGCGACCCTTCTCGTGCACGGCATCCCGAGGCGCATCCTGATGACCTCCTTCCCCATCCACCAGCGCGGCAAGATCACAGGCGTCTTCGGCTACTTCCGCACGGCAGATGACAAGGAGGATCAGCGCCAGCTCGAGCTGCTCGGCATCCGCGACCATGTGACGGGACTCCTCGGCTATCGCGGCATGATCATGGCGGGCATGGAGATAGAAGAGGACCGCATCCACCGCCAAGAGGATTACCTGGCCCTCATCCTGCAGGTCCCCGAGATCAAGACGCTCGCCCACCAATACAGCCCCGAGGTCCAGCAGGAGATCCTCAAGACCATCCGGGACGGCATCCTCAAGCTCGGACCGATTGCCAGCATCGCCTCCTACATCGGCAGCGGCGTCTTTATCTGCTTTGGCAAGACACGCTTCCTCAACAGCCTGACCGAAAAAATCGAACAGCTGAAGGCGCACATCGAGGGCCTCACCTCAATCGCCGGGGTCAGCTGCACCCTGACGCTCAACTACTCCACCATCCGCGGTTCAGAAGCCCATGGCTTCAACACGCTCCTCTATCAGCTCGCCAAGCGCCTCAACGATGTCACCAGCCAGCGCTGGCACTTCGAGCGGCCGCACGGCGAGATCATCGAGCTGAACGTCAGTCAGCTCGACAGCCTAGACGATGGCATCACGCTTACCGACATCGCCACCTACGACTTCCTCTTTCTCAATCACGCCATGCTGCGCATGATGCACCTGCCGGATACACCCGATGCCTACAAGGGCAAGAAATGCTATGAGCTGCTGGCCGGGCGCGCAGCCCCCTGCGCCGACTGTGCCAACAGCATCCTGGCGCGGGATGCCTTCCGCACCTGCCGCCGTGCCATGCGCTTCACGAGCGGTTCCGTCCTGCAGCGCGACACCCTCGTGCCGTGGAAGGGCAGGACCGCGCGCCTCTCCATCACCACCGACCTGCAGCACGGCCAGATGGGGAATGAGCAGGAGCGCAATAGCCTGCTGCGCCGCGAAGAAGTCATCAACGACATCATCTCCCTGGGCATCCAGGAGTCCGACCCCGAAGAAGGCATCCACAAGATCATAGCCAAAGTCGGCGAAATCCTGCAGGCCGAACGCGTCCTGATCTTCGAGGAGGGCAAAAACGACACCGTCAGCGCGACATACGAATGGCGCCGCGACACAACAGGGTCCCTCATGAAAGACGCACAGGACATCCCGCGCGCGCGGCTCCAGCCGCTCTACGACCACTTCGCCCACAGCCGCATGCTGATCCTCAATGACACCGACGCCTTCGTGCAGCTCCATCCGGGCTTCCAGCCCGTTCTGCGCGGCATCACGAGCCTCGTCTCCGGCCACCTCATGCAGTCGGGCCGCTCCATCGGCTTCACTGAAGTCATCAATCCGGCCTCCGAAACCTTTGCCTCGGCCACCTTCCTGCTGAGCTCCCTGACGAGCGTCGTCGCCATCATGCTGCGCAACCGCGACATGATCCGCCGCCTCGAATCTTACAGCTATCGCGACCAGCTCACAGGTGTCGGCAACCGCCGCGCCCTTCTCTCCTACATCCGCACCATTCCTGACGGCACCTCGCTCGCCTTCATCTTCGGGGACATCAACGGCCTCAAGAAAGAGAACGACACAAAGGGCCATGAAGCAGGCGACCGCCTCATCCAGCGCTCCGCTGACGTCCTCGCCGAAACCGCAGACCGCGAGCACGTCTTCCGCATGGGAGGCGACGAATTCCTGCTGATCGCCGAGAACAAGACCGCGCAGGAAGCCGACGCGCTCCTCCAACAGCTCCAGGCCATCTACGCCGAGCGCCACCTCAGCGTCGCCCTCGGCTGCGCCGTCAAGAAAAGCCCCATCACCAACATCGACGCCGTCCTCTCCGAGACCGACGCCCTCATGTACGAGAACAAGCGCCGCATGCACGAGCAGGCCGGTCAAGTATAAAAATGCGTAAAAAAATGCCAGCAACAAGGTAGACTCGAATCACCATGTTGCTGGCATTTCTGCTATCACAATTCAATTGAGGGACGCACAACACGTCAGCAGACTTCTCGCCTGCGGTTTGCCTGACTGTCTCCGTCACACTTTGCCGTAAAGCTCGATGAAGCGCGCGACGGACATGCCGTGCTGCTCCAAGAGACGCTTGCCGGTGAACGTGAGGTTGCGTTCCTTGAGTCCTTTCTTAATGATGTCGATGCAGGCGCGGCCCATCTCGCTCGTGGTGTCAAAGGGCTCTTCCTCGACATCGAGGGCAATTGCATCGCCGAACATCTTGATGGCATCCATCTCCCAGGCCGCGTTGTCGGCCTTTGCCTGCACCTCGCGCTCCACCGCCGCGCGGATATCTGCGTCGCGCTTCCGGTAGTCCTGCTCGATGGCCTTGTAGAGAAACGCAGGCAGATCCTTGACATTCCGCTTCTCCGCCAGCTCTAGCGCGTACTCCATGCGCCGCTTGAACTCCGCATTGCTGCCGCAGAGCGTCGTGAGCTTGTTGATGGCCTGCTCCGATAGGCCATGCCATTCCCGCTTCGGCAAGGCACGCTCCAACGCGATTGTCTCCTTCACTGCAGCATCTGGTGTCACATGGCTGCAATCCATCGTGAACGTGAACCCCGTTATCTTTCGCCCCGTCTTCGTCGGCTCATAGCTAAGCTGATACTGCGTCCGCTAATTGATTTCACGAAGAGGCGCATCTAATACGCGCCTCTTGAACTCTGCCATGAGCTTATACTTTCCTTCATCCACATTGAGCAAGAACCGCAAGTCGTCCACTTCGATGTGTCGGACAATCCTCTTTCCCTGCATCGTCCCCCGATACTGCAGCATCAGTTCCAAGAGACGGATTGCATATGCCGACGACAATTGGAAGATCTATTTGAGTCCAATCCTCGTATACCCCTTGCGAGATTCGTAGATATCCAGCAGGAACGGCCGCATGTTGTGGTTGAACTGGATGCGCAGGCCATCCTTTGGTTTGTAGCGGATGACATCGAAAACCGTGTAAATGACAAAACCTCCCTTGCCATCCCGCAACTTGATGGTACGTTCCATCAGGCCGTCACAGACTTCTTCAAGCCTTGTGAGATATGAGCCATTGCCAAAGATTGCTTTGAGCTCGCCGGGCTTTAAGTGCAGCTCTTTGAACTCATGGTCATAGTACTTATCTTTCTCAGACAGGTGTGGGTTGACTGCCGCTACTGCCAGCAGGAACAACCGCATCTCCAAGGCATTCATCGGTTTCCTGGCTTCAATCAACGGATTCGATTGGTAGACTTCAGGGGATTTCTCTCGTTCCATCTGTATTCTCGCTTTCTACACAAAACATTGGCGAAATGTAACCTGCTGTCCCCAAATCGCTTCGTTGACCTTAAAATATAGGTTATTTTTTGTACACATATTATGTTACACCAATTACATGTACATGTAAATAGATATATTTTCCATATAAAATACAATATCAGGTTACAAATCGTACATGTTAAGGTTATAATACGTACGTATAAAAAGCAAAAATTGGTTATAATCCGTACATGCATAGGTTACAATCTGTACATATATTTCCCCGCAAAGCCTTGTGCCACAAGGCTTCCAGACGCCGAAAGCATAGAAAGCATTTATGCTAAAAGCAAGCAAAGCATAAGGCTGTTATCCACAGCCCCCTGCTTGCCTGCTTTTTCTCATAGCATCTTTCTATCTACTATCGACAATCCATATCCATTTCGGTCACCATGTTGCTGCATTTCTGCTATTATTACGTCATGCCTTTCACAATGATCATTTTTTCAGATACTGGTCGAAGAAATCCGTGATGATCTTGAGCACAGGTTCCTGGACCCAGTATTTGCCGCCGTGTGCAGCGCCGGTGACGAGGTAGCGCTCACTCGGGATGCCGCTTTTCTGCAGGGCCTGGTAGAGCAGGTCAGTCTGGCTCGGGGAGACGACGGTGTCGGCGGTGCCGTGCATCAGGAGCATCGGGGCGCTCGTCTTGCTGATGTAGTGGATGGGGTTGGCCGCCTCGGCTGCCTGCTTGTCGGCGAGGATACCGCCATCACGGCCGCCGAAGACAGGCGAGCCGTTGACCCAGAGGGCTTCCGTCGCGCCAGCAGAGCGGTGCTTTGCCTGGACTTCTTCGGAGAAGTCGGCGCCGACCTGCGTGAGGTCGGAGAGCCCATAGAGGTCGACAGCGGCCTTGACATCGCTCGTGACCTGGAGATTCTCGCCCTTGTCGAACGTCGTCGTGCCGCTCGTCGTACCTGCCATGGCCGTCAGATAGCCGCCTGCACTGCCGCCGACAATGCCAACGCGCGCCGGATTGATGCCGAAGCGGTCGGCATTCGCCTTGAGGTAGCGGATGGCTGCCTTGACATCCTCGAGCGGCTCCGGGAATTTCGCCGTCGGTGCGACGCGGTAGTTGATGCTGCCGACGACATAGCCGTTCTCCGCCAGGTGCATGCGGAGCTGGACGCCATTGTCCTTGTTGGCGTTGATGAAGCCGCCTCCCGTGACAAAGAGGATGGCGGGCTTCTTCTCCTTCGTCTTCGGCTGCAGGATGTCCATCTGCATCGGCACATTCGCATAGCCGCGGCTCGGCACCTGCTCGTAGACGACGTTCGAGATCAGTCCGACTTCCGTCTTGTCCGCCTTGACATCGAGGACCTTGCTCGCCACATGGCCCGGCATGTCCTTCGTCGCCGAATCCACATGCACCTGCGGCTGCGCTGGTGCTGCCATGGCCGACTGCCCCATCATCATGATGCCGCCAGCCATCACCGTCGTCATCGCCATCTTGACCATCTTCTTGTATGTTGCGTTCATTGCGCTCCTCCTGACTTAATACTACTATATAGTACCATTATAACACACATCGCACTAGTATGGCCATCATGTCTGTCGCTTATTATTGTATTGCAAAATTAAATTTGACAAAATAAAAGAGAGCATGTATAATGAAGTCATAGAGATGAGACATACCCGCAGCAGGCCGAGCGCTTCTGCGGCGTGCATAGAACCAGAATACCCGAACAGAAAGGAAGATCATCATGAGCATCTACGATTTCACCGTCAAGACGAGCCAGGGCAAGGAAAAGTCGCTGGCAGACTACAAGGGCAAAGTCCTGCTGATTGTCAATACGGCCAGCAAGTGCGGCTTCACGCCGCAGTTCGATGACCTGCAGAAACTCTACCTCGCCTACAAGGACAAGGGCTTTGAGATCCTCGGCTTCCCGTGCAACCAGTTCGCCGCACAGGATCCGGGCAGCAACGATGAAATCCAGCAGTTCTGCCGCTACAACTACGGCGTGACGTTCCAGATCTTCGAGAAGGGCGATGTCCGCGGCGAGACGGCCCAGCCGCTCTTCCAGTACCTCACGAAGGAGAAAGGCTTCGAGGGATTCGACAAGGAGCATCCGAACGCCGCAGTGCTCGAGGACGTCCTCAAGAAGAACTTCCCGGAGTTCCTCGAAGGCGACGGCATCAAGTGGAACTTCACGAAGTTCCTCATCGACCGCGACGGCACGGTCGTCAAGCGCTTCGAGCCGACGAAAGTCCCGTCGGCCATCGCCGCAGACATCGAGAAACTGCTCTGACCGCCTGCGACAGTCCGACTGTGAACGTCTCAGGCGGAAGCATCTCATCTTCCGCCTGAGCAGCGACTGAGTCACCAGACTTGACCCGCTGAGGTAGAATACAATCGATATAATACACAGCAAAGATCCCGGCGTACTGCTCATGCGCCGGGATCTTTGTGTCTATGCGGTTTTTGCTTGTCACCGGATTGGGCAATCAGCAGAGCATTCAGCAGGCAAATCCTAGCAGTGCGTTTGTGGGGCCTGCTGCTGACTTCCGCAGCGTCTCGCTCAAGCCTGATGATGGCAGCCGTGCCCATGACCGTGCCCTTCGCCGTGATGCTCGCAGTGGACGGCGGGATCATAGGCGAGGCGGGCTGCCAGGAAGTCGGCTGCTGCCTTGTCAGCCTCGCCCTGCACGCCGCCGTAGAAGCGGATGCCTGCTGCCTTCAGGGCATTCTGTGCGCCCGCGCCGATGCCGCCGCAAATCAGGACATCGACATGTTCCTGCTGCAAGAGCGTGACGAGTGCGCCGTGGCCTTCGCCGTTGTTCTCCAGCACATGCGTCGATTCGATGGCGCCATCTGCCACTTCGTAGATCTTGAACTGCTCGCTGCGGCCAAAGTGCTGGAAGACCTGACCGTTATCATAAGGGATTGCCAATCGCATAAGAATCCTTCCTTTCGTTGCGCTGAGATCTGGCGGCACATCCATCGATGCGCCCCCTGCGGTATGGGGCTGCGGCAGGCAGCGGGATTGACCACAGCCATGGCCTTGCTGCGGGCAGAGCTCGAAGTTCCCGCCTGCGATTTGCAGTGGGCGTCCTTCGACAAGAGCCCCTGCCAGGCGGCGCCGTGCCCTCGTGTAGATGCCTTGCACCGTCGTGCGGGCCACCCCCATCTGCACAGCACATTCTTCCTGCGTCATGCCCAAGTAATCCATGAGGCGGATGCACTCATAGTCTTCGATCTCCATCCGCACGGGTGCCTTGGCCTCATCCGGCTGCGGCGCAAAGCGCGCATACAAGGGCATGGCGCAGACGCGCCGCGCCTTTGTCACTCTCCCCATACGTTTCACCTCAATCCGCCTTCCATATTCTTGACATATGTCATCTACTGTCAGTATAGCGAATTTGCTGACATATGTCAACATAAAATGAGGGCACAGGGATGTGTCGGAGGACTCCGACAAACTGACAGTCGGATAGTCGGGCAGGCGGACGGTCAGACCTTCCGCGCCAAAAAGTCCAGCGCTGGACTTTTTCACCACAGAAGTGACGAATTCTCATAACAGTACGTTCTTTTTCAGGGGCTTTGTGTTACAATGAGGATACGAGTTACAACTGGCAAGGGAAAGTAAGGAATACGGTATGATTACAGACACGAGACGAACGCATCTGGGACGGCAGGAATTCCTGCAGGCAGCGGCTGAGCACCTGCAGCAGGAGTGGCGTGAGGGGCACCACATCAAGTCCTGCCCGGTCTTCTTCAACATCACGAATTTTCATCTCTACAATGCCGCGCATGGCTTCCGGCGGGGGGATCTCTGCCTGCAGCACATCGAGAACATCCTGCAGGAGGTGTTCCCCTGTCAGCTGGTCGTGCACCTCGGATCAGATACCTTCGCCGTTCTCGCAGATACAGCAGATGTACAGGTGCGTATTGACACGGCCTGCCAGCGCGTGCTGGCCTTCATCGGGAACCCCAACATCGCGCTGAAGGCAGGCATCCGCTTCCTCACGGGACTGCCCTCAACGAAGGACCTCAATGTCGCCTTTGACAGCGAGGCCAAGATCGCCTGCGACACGATCAAGAAGGATGCTTCGCGCCACTGGGCCGTCTACACAGAAGAACTCGGCCTGCGCCACCAGATGCAGAACTACGTGCGCGAGCACCTGGACCAGGCCATGGCCAAGGGTTACATCCGCGTCTACCTGCAGCCCGTCGTCCGCACGCTGACGGGCGAGCTCGTCAGCGCGGAGGCACTCGCACGCTGGGAGTCGCCGCAGTACGGCACGATCGCGCCGGGCATCTTCATCCCCGTGCTCGAGGAGGCGCATCTCATCCACAAGCTCGACGCCTACATCCTCCACACCGTTGCCAAGATGGCGCGCGAAAAGCTCGATGCGAACCTCCCTGTTCTCCCCATCTCGGTCAATCTCTCACGCCTTGACTTCCTGCTCCAGGACCCGTTCGCCGTCGCCGAGACGATCCGCGAAGAATACCGCCTGCCGCTCGGCCTCATCCAGATCGAGGTCACGGAAAACGCGCTGGTCGACAGAATGGACTCGGTACTGAACGGGATCCAGAAGTTCCAGAAAAAAGGCTATCCCGTGCTGCTCGACGACTTCGGCAGCGGCTATTCCTCTCTCAATGTCCTGAAGGACTACGACTTCGATACGATAAAGTTTGATATGAAGTTCCTGCATCCCTTCACCGCGAAAAGCCGCAAGATCCTCAAGTACCTCGTCAGTATGGCCAAGGACCTCTCCGTCCACACGCTGGCTGAAGGCGCGGAGACAAAGGAGCAGTGCGATTTCCTGCGGGAAATCGGCTGCGAGAAGATACAGGGCTACTATTATGGCAAACCGGTTCCATGCGAGGACTTCCAACAATACTGCTTGGATAACGACCTGCACCTGGAGAGCCGCGACGATACCGAACTCCTCAACAAGGCCGGGCTCGTCGACATGAACCAGACGGCCCCGGTCGCCATTCTCTACGACGACAATGAGCAGATGACCATGCTGCAGGCCAATGCACTCTACCTCGACGCCCTGCACAGCATCGGCACGCCGAGCGTCGAGCGCGTCAACATCAACTTCCGCTCGAAGAACTTCCCGATGAACGAGAAGTTCCGCCGCTTCCTCGAGCGCGGCAAGGCGACGGGCCAGTGGGAGTCGATGATGTATGTCGACAACGGCCAATACATGCGCGTCAAGATCAAGGAGCTTGCCGCACGCGGCACCCATTCAGTCCACCAGCTGCACCTCTCCAACATCAGCGCCGACAAGGCCTTCGACGACACCCACTCCCACCGCTTCGACACAATCGTGCGCAATGTGCTGCTGACCTACGATGCCATCTGGTACGTCAACCTCGACCAGGACGTCATTGAAATCATCGAGGCGCTGGCAGAAACGCGCGTCGGGATGCAGTTCCACGATACAGAGGCAACCATGCAGCGCTTCGCCAGCCGCTACGTCCATCCGGCCGACCGCGAGCGCTTCCTCGCCTTCGCGGCTCCCGCTGCCTTGTACGAGCGTGCCTCGACCAGCCCGAAGTCCTTTATCACAGCGCCCTTCCGCATCCTGATGTCGGACGGCCACTATGTCTGGATCTTCTTCACGAGCATGGCACTCTTCAAATCGACCTCGCGCGAGATGCTCATCTGCTTCAACAGGAATTTCATAGAGCAAATCCCCGACCGCACGGTCATCATCCGCCAGATGCTCGAGAGCTACGGCATCGCCAAAGACTTCTTCGCCGCCGGACAGGACCCCCTGTACCAGGGAGCCTTTGCGACCATGCTCGAGGACATGGATGTCGAATTCTTCTGGAAGGACCGCCAGCACCGTTTCTGTGGGGCCAGCCGCGCCTTCCTCAAGGCCCGCGGCGTCCGTGATATCGCCGAGATCCGCGGCCGGACCGATAAAGAGCTCGGCTGGCAGCTGCTCGCCGAGCAGGCCTACGAGACAGAAGAGACCGTCATGCGCACTGGCACTCCTCTGCTGGGCGTGCGCGAGCAGATTGATATTGGACACCGCCTCCAGGAAATCCGCGCAGCAAAATTTCCCATCCGTCAGGACGGCCAGGTCATCGGCATCTTCATCAAGCTGAGCACCCTCGTGGATGCACCGGCGCGCCGGGAGCAGGACGCCGCACTCGGCCTCATCGACGAGGAAACACACCTGCTGAGCTACTGCGGCATGCTGCGCGATGCTCTGCTGTACGCCGACGAGTACCGCCTGCACGGCAACGACTACACGGCCACGCTGCTCGACGTGCCCGAGTTCGATGGCATCGGCATGAAGTACGGCAAGGATTTCCGGCGCCACCTGCTGCAGAAGATTGTCGCACTACTGCACAGGAACCTGCCTGCCGCCTGCAGCATCGCCCGCGTCGGCAGCTGCTGTTTCATCATCTTGTCCAAGAATGCACAGGACAACGGCCTGCAGGAAGCCGCACTCAGGATTACACAGGAAGTCCATGCGATCCGCGAGGTCGACGGCCATCCCTGCACGCTCTACATGCACTACGCCAAGGCGCACGGCGCCGAGGTTCGCAGCCTCGACAGCCTCATGCGCCTGCTGATCCAGCGCCTGCAGCGCGCCGAAGAAAAGCGCTACGGGCTGACCCCCTACAGCAACGACAACCTCCTATTCTCACGGGATCTCTTCGATACGCTGCCCTTCGGCGTGATTATCTCCGACCCCGCGACACACGAGCTCCTCTACCTGAACCAGGCCCAGCGCAGAGAGCTCGGCCTGACCTACGATGAGCCGCTTGCCGGGAAGACCTGCTACCGCCTCCTGATGGGAGCGAACGCCCCGTGCGATAACTGCAACGAGAGCAAGCTCCGGCACAACGTCTGCCAGGTCCACATCTACCACAACGATACCATGAACGCCAATCTCCTGCTCTGCCACACGCTCGTCCCGTGGAACGGCAAGTCCTGCCATTTCTGCATGGCCATCAACCTCGACAAATACCAGCAGCGCCATGCCGCGCACGACAAGGTCCTCTATCAGGAGCTCTCCATAAACGACATCATCCGCGCAGGCATGTACGAGATCGACCCGGAGAGCGGCATCCGCAAGATGATGAACCGCCTCGGGCACCTGCTCTCAGCCGATCATCTCCTCATCGCCGAAGAAACGGCGACGATGCTGCGCTGCTCCCACTTCTGGGATGCACAGGATGCCCTGCCACTCTCGCGCGAGATCCAGCCCTTCCCGCGCGAGGAGATTCATTCGCTCTACGAGCACTTCCTTAAAGAGCCCGTCTTCACCATCGACGACGTCGAAGCCTTCTGCCGCGACAACGGCTACGCGCCGCGCCTGCCGAACCTCCAGCGCCTGATCTTCGTGCGCCTGCGCCTCGACGACCGCGCCTACGGCTACCTCGAGGTCATCAATCCCGCGCCCGAACAGATGGAAAAAGCGCTCCCGCTCTTGCAGGCACTCGCGCGCTTCTTCTCCATCCTGCTGCGCAACCGCAACCTGATCCGGCGCATCGACCGCCTGGGCAAGATTGACCCGCTGACAGCCATCATGAACCGCCGCGGCCTGCTCGACTATCTTCAAAATCTGCCCGACAACCGCCAGTATGCCTTCTTCTTCGGAGATCTCAACGGCCTCAAGGAGACGAATGACCGCCTTGGGCACGAAGCCGGTGACACACTCATCAAGGCCGCTGCTAGCCTCCTGGAATCCGCCTGCCCCACAGACGCCGTCTTCCGCATGGGAGGCGACGAATTCCTCATGGTAGAAGAAATCCAAGACAGTGCGCAGGCCGGTGCCATCTGCGCCCAGCTCCACGACCGCTTCCGCACCGCAGGCATCAGCATCGCTCTCGGCTACGCCCTCGCCCGCACACCCATCGACAACATCGACACCGTCCTCGCCAAAGCCGACCGCCGCATGTACCAGGAAAAGATCCAGCACCACCAGACACGCCACCAGCACATCAATACCGTTGACACTCCCCATGCCTGAAGGCAGGGGATTCTTGGTTCGACAACCACTGCGCCGCCTCCGAAGAATTGGCGTCTTACACGATTTCCCCAAGCGTGAATTCCCGTGTGCCCCACGGTACATTTTCATTTCAGCTTATGCCGCTGTGGATCTGTCCTCCAAAGCCTTGCGCAGGATATTCTTTGCGGCATTCACGTCCCTGTCGTGATGCGTTCCACACGCCGGGCAATCCCATTCGCGGACACTCAAATTCTTCGTCAGCGGGTTCTGATAGCCGCAAACACTGCAGGTCTGGCTCGACGGGTAGAAGGTATCCACTTTCAGCAGTTCGCCGCCGTACAGTTCCGTCTTGTACGCAAGTTGGCGGAAAAACTCACTCCAACTTGCATCGGAAATAGACTTTGCAAGTCTGTGATTCCGAAGCATTCCCTTGATATTCAGGTGTTCCACGGCGACCGTTTGGTTTTCACGGGCAAGCCGTGTGGACAACTTGTGCAGGAAGTCCTTGCGAATGTTTGCAATGCGTTCATGGAGGCGTGCAACACAGATACGGGCTTTCTCTCGATTCCTTGATTTCGGCATTTTGCGAGAGAGCCGCCTCTGTTCTCGACGGAGCTGGCGCTGGAGGCTCTTGAGCGGGCGCGGACTCGCAACCGTATTGCCGTCGCTGTCCGAATAGAACGCTTTCAGACCAACGTCAATGCCAATCTGCCTGCCGCCGTTTGGATGAAGCAGCGCCGTTTTGTCCATCTCGATGCAAAGGGAAACAAAGTATGTTCCAGAATCTGCGCGGCTGACTGTGGCATTCAGAATCCTGCCTTCAAACGTCCGGCTCTGCTTGATTTTCACAAGGCCGATCTTCGGCAGCTTGATCCGGTTGCCTTCGATGCGGATGCCGTTTCCCTGATTGCGCGTCCGGTAGGACTGACTGCGACTATGCTTTGACTTGAAACGCGGATAGCCTGCTCTTTTTTGGAAGAAGTTCTCATAGGCGCGGTCAAGATTGCGCAGGGATTCCTGCAACGCCATACTGTCTGCTTCGGAAAGCCAGGATGTATCCTCGCGCTTCTTGAGATTGGTGAGGAGCTGACTCGTCTTGACGTAAGTCAGAGAATGATGGTTCGCTTTCCATTCATCACGACGAACCGCAAGAAAGTGGTTGAACACGAAACGGACACAGCCGAGCGTGCGGTTGATTAACCGTGCCTGCGTCTTATTCGGATAGATGCGGAACTTGTATCCCAGTGTGTATGTTTCCACATTCTCACTTCCTTTGCGATGTTTTCTGGCTCTCGATATACTGCTTCACTATGTTCAGCGGCGCACCGCCAACTGTCGAGCAGAAATACGAATTTGTCCAAAGTGTTGGCAGTTTTGTTGTCAGCCAATGAAATTCTTGCCGAAGTATCCTTGATGTTTTGCCCTTGATTGTCTTTACCGCTTTGTGGATACCAAATTGTGGGTCAACCTCAAGCAGCAGGTGCACATGGTCTGGCATGATTTCCATTTCGATGATGTCAAAGTTATTTTCGTCAGCAATGGAATGTATGAGCTCCTTCAATCTCACGTCCACGCCATTCACGAGCACTTTTCGACGGTATTTGGGGCAGAATACGATGTGATACTTACAGGAATACACGATATTGTGGTTTGAATGATATACTCTGTCCATACTTGTATTATACTACATATATCTAACTAATACAATACTTGAAGTAACTGTCCGCCTTCAATTACTTACGTAAATTCGGCGGACGCGCCTTATATCCCCAGCCCTGAAGGGACGGGGTTTTACGGCACATTTTGATAATTGAAAAAAAGTTTCTTTTACCGTATAATTTAGCATATCAAAAAGCGGTCCGGACAAGGACGGGACTTTTGCATGGCAGAGGAGGAGATGAGAGCATGAGACGCAATATCATCACTACGGCTGTCTTTTTGATCGGGATCACGATATACCTGGCGCTGCTGGGGCACATCGTGCAGAATCAGTCTGTCATGCAACGTGAGGAATGCGCACAGGCAGCCAAGATCTACGCGGATGAGCTCGAGAAGGACTTTGGCACGAGCCTTTCGGTGACGGAGACGCTGGCCTACATGATTGCCGATACAGGAGAGCGGCCGCAGCACTTTACCGAGCTGGCCAAGGAGATGCTCGCGACGCGCCCCTATGTGGCCAGCATCCAGCTGGCGCCGCAGGGCCGCGTGACGGATATCTACCCGGAAGATGCGGCGGGCCTGGGGAAGGTCGACCTCTTCTCGCTGGAAGACCGGCTGGGAATTCTCGTCTACAGCCGCGATACGGGGGTTGCGACCATGCAGGGCCCCTTCCAGGTGACGGACGACTACACGGCCATTGCGATGCGCCAGCCGGTCTACCGAGAGAACGCAGCGGGACAGCAGGAGTTCTGGGGCTTTACGATTGCCGTCCTCAAGGTGCCGGACGTCTTTGAAGGTACGGTGAAGTCGCTCGAGGCGACACACCATGCTTACCGCATCTCCAAGACCTCTCCAGGGCAGGATACGTACCAGGTCATCCTGGCCTCGGATGACCTCCCGGAGCCGACAGAGGCGCAGGTCTTCACGTACGGCGGGTGCAAGTGGAAGCTGGAAGTCGCCCCCGCCTGGGGCTGGCGGATGCCGCCGCCTCTCGCGATCACCTTGTCGGTCGGCCTGATCCTCGTATTTTTGCTTACTTTCCTGACGCATGCCTTGCTTCACTTGCAGGACCGCCGCCGTTACCTGCGCCAGCTGGCCGATACCGATGCGCTGACGGGGCTCAACAACCGCCAGGGCTTCGATACGGCTGTCGATGCGTATCTGGACAAGGTCTCCAAGATTGGGGCCGTCGGCGTCATGATCGATATCGATGATTTCAAGCGCATCAACGATCTCTACAGCCACGATACCGGAGATGAAGCGCTGCGCAACCTGGCGAACGACCTGCGCGAGGCATTCCCTGCGCCCGCCATCGTCGGGCGCAACGGCGGCGATGAGTTCTGCATCTTCCTGCCGGACTGCACGGCAACGGAAGCCAGATATCGGTTGCGCAGGTTCAGCGCGCGCAACCTGACGTTCACATACGGCGACCAGCAGCATGCCTACACTATCTCGATCGGCTACGCCGCCTATCCGTCGCAGGGGATCTCGCGCACCGACCTCTTCCGCTGCGCCGATGCGGCGCTCTACGCCGTGAAACTTCACGGCAAGCACGGGGTCCGACTGTATGCACCGAGCGTCGCCAAGGAGGACCGCAGCCAGCTGGCATTCGGCCTCAAGGACATCATCATGCACTTCCCGGGCGCAATCCTCATCTACAAGGCCACGGGCAAAGAGGAAATCCTCTTTGCCAATAACGAGCTCATCCGCCTGTTCGAATGTCAGACACTCGAGGAATTCCAGCAGTATACCGGCGGCACCTTCCGCGGCATCGTCCATCCGGAGGAATACGAGGCCGTCGAGCGGAGCATCTGGGAGCAAGTCCAGCAGCCGAACAGCGACGGCAACGACGCCGTTCGTTACCGCATCATCACGAAGAGCGGCCAGGTCAAGTGCATCCTCGACAAGGGCCGCCTCGTCGAGACGGACGTCTACGGCAAGGTCTTCTATGTGCTCATGATCGATGAGAGCAACTGGTGACAATACAAAAAATAACCCTGTCCCTTTCTCGGGGGCAGGGTTATTTTGGTGCGGGCAAGTGTCAGCTCCGCTCCGTCCGGTGGCACCAGAGAGCGTCGGCGAGCAGCAGGACAGCGACGACATAGAACATATGGCGCAGTCCGAAGATGGCGACGAGATGGCCGCCAAAGAAGGCGCCGGAAAACATGCCGATGAATTGGAAGGACTGATTGAAGCCGTAGATGCGACCCATGCAGGCGGCCGGAGCGAGCTGTCGGATGAGGTTGTTGATGGAGGGCATGAGGCCTGCGACGGCGATGCCGTGCACGAAGCGCAGCAGGGCGAGCTGCCACGGTGCGGTCACGAGTCCCTGCGGGATGGCGGCAAGACCCGTGAGCAGCAGGCAAGCTGGCAGGACGCGGTTCGACCCAATCCGGTCGGAGAGGTGCCCGAGGCGCGAGGCGAACAGCATGCTCGCAAAGCCCGCACTCGAGAACACAGCGCCTGAAACGACGGCAAGGTGCTCGGTCGTCGGAGCCAGTTCCTTGACATAGACCGTCAGGATTGGCTGGACGCAGGTCAGCGAGAACTGCATGATGAGCGTCGTCAGGAAGAGTCCGACGATGGCCCTGCGGTGCGGAAGCTTGGCAAACATCTCGCGCACTCCGACTGTCGCCTTCTGGACCGTCGGACGGTGCGTCTCCCGGACGCGCGTCAGGGCGAGGCAGCCGAGCAGGCACAGCGTACCGATGCAGAGGAAACTCGCGCGGATGCCTGTGAACTCCGCGAGGAAACCGCCGAGCAGAGGCCCCAGCAGGGCGCCTGTGACCTGTGACGAGAAGAACAGGCCCATGGCCCAGCCCGAGTGCTCCTTCGGCGTCTCCTGGGCGAGCAGCGGCACGACAGCCGCCTGGAAGCCCGACAGGCATCCCTGCAGGAGGCGCAGCGCCACGAGCTGCCAGACCGCCTGCGCGAACGACATGCCGATCATGATGAGGCCGAGCCAGCACGACGCGCGCAGGATCATCGGCTTGCGCCCGTAGCGGTCCGCCAGACGCCCCCATATCGGCGAGAAAATCGCGAGGCTGACGAAGTTGCAGCCGTAGACAATACCCGACCAGCGCGCGACCTCTCCCGCCCCTGTTACGCCGAGTTCCTCAATGTAGAGCGGCAGGATCGGCGCCATCTGGCTCATCCCCACCGCCACGACAAACGACGCCACACAGCAGATGTAGAGATTCCGCCGCCATATCTGCAGATTCGACTCCATATCTTCACCTTTCCTTTCAGTTTCCTTCACGACCATTCGGTACACCTTTCGGCACCCGCATTTCTTTCATAGGTTTATTCATGCTGCTCTTACAGGCACCAGTTCCCTAGGGCACAACCACATTTTCTTCATAGGTTCATGCATGCCGCTTTCCAATACGCCTAAGGGCTCAGGCCCGGGACCGCATTTCTTTCACAAGTTCATTTTCCCCGCCATCCAGCGTTCTCAGGGTCTCTGACTAACACCCGCATTTCTTTCATAAGTTTAGAATCACTCCCTCGAAGAACCTTTTGTGGATAATTTTGTGGATATCCTGTGTATAACTCTTGTTTACCTGTGCACAAATCGACCATTCGGTACACCTTTTCTCGACCGTTCGGTACACCTTTCCTAAAATTCTCGACCATTTGGTACACCTTTCGATTGTCATTTTTGATGTTTCATCAAAGGGAAAAGTGAGTATTTACAAGGGGTTACAGATTTGTCTGAATAATCTTTTGTACTTACTTTTTCCGGCAACGACCGAACGGTACACCTTTCATTGCTGTATTTTGGTCCAAGAATCCAGCAATACCAAGGGGTTGCGGGCATTTTTGCATTTCGACCGTTTGGTACACCTTTCGACCAAACGGTACACCTTTCCGGACTTCTTCCATCTGGCATCTTCGCAAGAATCTAGGTTTTATGCGGTCTGGCGGCTTCGACCAAACGGTACACCTTTGGCACTACTATACTATACTAATATACTATAATACTGTATATAGGCAGATTGCAAAGGGAGAAAGTTGCCGCTCCACCTTCTTTTTCTCATCTAGTCCATGTATAATATTCCTAGCATAGGAACATTAAGCGTAAACGAGAGGAGAACGACACATGTCGGCACAAGAAGAGATGGATTTGGTACATCGCTCGGTATTCCTAATCCCGAAAGACACCGGCCCGATGACAATCGCACAGGAATTCGCCACGGCAAAGTACGCTCTGAGCAAGAACCAACTCAAGGCATGGTATCTCTTCATCGCTTCCATGGATGAACACCATGTACCGGAGCAGGGCACGATGTACACCTTCGATGCCGTCCGATTTGCGGACAAGCTCAACATCAACGCAACCAAGGCACGCGGCATGATTGTCGCGGAAATCTTCACCAAGCTCTCTCAGAACTACATAGACCTTCGGTCGAGAGAAGATGGCAGCGGTGAACAAGATATCTACCACGCCAATTTCATCTCAGAGCTCTCCTATAACCGCAAGACGCACATCCTCGAAGTCAGCATCCCGCCGCGCCTCAACCAGTATCTCTTCAACCTCCGCGAAGGAACGTACATCTCGATGGACATCGAAGACATCTTAGCCCTAGATACCATCGTATCGATGCGCCTCTTTATCTATCTGCGCAATCTCGGCCGTCTGAACATCCATGAAATCTCGGTAGACCGCTTGCGCAGGGAAATTGCACTCTATCCAGAATCCTCTTACAAGGAGTTCAAACGCAGAGTAATCACGCCCTCTATCGAGGAAATTCGATGCCATACAAAGTACAAGGACTTCTTCATCGATGACGACGGTGGCCCAGGACGCAAGGCCACAACCATCGTCTTCGGCTTTACCAAGACGCCGATTGGAGACACGTACTTTCCAAATCTCGCGCCTGCACTCGTCAAACAGCTGCGGGAAAAGTTCAGTGAGCGCATTCTTGTCCTCTTCAGCATGGCCTGTGACGAGGGCTTTGAGCCCAGCTACATCAAGGACAGCTTTGACGGAATCTCAGAAGCCTGCATCGTCAGTAACTTTCATCTTGTCTTTGATCGCATCACCAAAGATGCGCGTATGGGCAAGAAGAAGGGAGCTGATACGTATGGACGTTACTTCATCACCGCAGTCAAGCAGGACTGGGCTGGAGCCTCGCACCAGGGGAAAACAGCCCTAAAGAAGGGCATGGCGCGCATCGAGAATAAGCAGCTCGAGGAGCGTATGCGCGAGGCTAAGGAACAAGAGGACAACCAGGACCGCGCGGATTATTACCTGAAACATGCCAAGGAGTACGTCGCCGCTATGACACTGTCCGATCTCCTCGCCTTCATGAAGCGCCATGCTTCCCAGCTCGACTACCTCGCAGGCCGCAGGGGCTTCAACCGCGAACATGCCTGCTCGCGCAAGAAGACGTATCGTGAATACCGCCTGCTGACACAGGTCGTGCTGGGGAAAATGATGGCAGGTGAGATCCCGGTATCAATGAACAGCAGCTCGCTTTTTGAATGAATGCCATCGTACTTTCGATACTGCAAGCACAAGCTAGATACGAGCACAAAACAAAACCAGCCTCACCGCTCATCACCGTGGAGGCTGGTTTTTTATCGATTCGAATCTGACATAGAGCGCATGGTTACAGCTGAAAACAACGTCTTCTCTTTTCGGGCGTATACTTGTATAATAGACATAGAAAGAACTATTCGTATAATTGTTCACAGGGAGAGACTCTTGTTGGCGGGGTCTTCTCTCCATCCACGACCAACGGGATACAGCTGCGCACAGCTCAAAACGTCTAGCATTGGACGTTTTCCTTGAACGACGAATCCCGCGAGCAAGAACAAAATGATTTTTTCGTGAGAGGAACACATAATGAAACAGGAAATGAAAAACCTGGGCGACTTCCCAGGAGTGGTGGAGAACCTGTCGTGTTGTTTCTACATCACGCAGGCTGAGGAGCCGTATGAGCTGCTCTATGCCAATAAGGAAATGCTGCGGCTGTTTGACTGCCGCGACTTTGATGAGCTTTACCGACATGTCGATGGCGATGCCTTCCATGTCATCGCGATGGATGACCGTGCGCGCGTGAAGCAGGAAATCGTGCATGAACTGGCCGAGAGAAATGACCGTTTCGACCATGCCCGCGGCCATCTCTTCACGCGCACGAGCCGCATCCGCTATGCGGACGTCTCGGGGCGCATCGTCGAGACGCAGGCGCATGGCAAGGTCTGTTATTGCACGCTGCAAGAAATCGATATCCCGCTGCCGGGCGTCACGGTGGACCGCGACATCCGCGATTATGTCATCAGCCACCTCGATGAGGCCATCGAGAATCACTGGATCCAGGTTTACTATCAGCCTATCATCCGCACGCTGACGGGCGAGCTCTGCGGCATGGAGGCCCTGGCCCGCTGGGTCGACCCGCAGATCGGCTTCCTCGCACCGGCATCCTTCATCCCCGTCCTGGAACAGGTGCGCCTGATCCACCAGCTCGACGCCTATGTGCTCGAGGAGGTCTGCCACATGCTGCGCCAGCGGCTCAACCACGACCTGCCGATCACGCCGGTCTCGTTCAATCTCTCGCGCTACGATTTCGACATGGTCGATGTCTTCCACCTGGTAGAAAAGACGCGCGCAACGTACCAGATCCCGCGTGACGCCCTGCATGTCGAGATCACGGAGAGTGCGCTCGCCGAGAATGACGACACCGTCCACCAGGCCGTCGACCGCCTGCGGAACGAGGGCTATGAGATCTGGCTCGACGATTTTGGCAGCGGCTATTCCTCGCTGAACATCCTCAAGGACTACACGGTCGACCTCATCAAGCTCGACATGGGCTTCTTGCGCAGCTTCACGAAGAAGTCGCGCGACATCATCTGCTCGGTCATCGACATGGCGAAGGAGCTCGGCCTCAAGACACTTGCCGAGGGCGTTGAGACGCAGGAGCATGCCGAATTCCTCGCCTCGATCGGCTGCGGGCGACAGCAGGGCTACTACTACGGCAAGCCGCAGCCGCTCGTGGGGACGCTCGCGCATATCGAGGCAGAGGGGCGGGGAATCGAGCCGCGCAAGTGGTGCCACTATTACGATGTCGCAAGCATGGCCATCCGCGAGACGAACCAGACGAGCGCACTCTTCGACCTGCATGAAGACGGATATCTCCACTACCTCTACACCAACCAGGTCTACCGGGAACAGCTCCATGCACTCGGCTATCGATGCGGGGATATCGAGGGAATTCTCAATCATAAAGCACGTTCCGAGATCTCTGCCACGTTCCGGCACTTTGTCAACCGCTCGCTCCAGTCCGGCTCGACGGAGTCGTTCTGTTACATTGACGGCGGGGACTACATCCGCATCCGCCTGCGCGTCATCTGCGAGATGAACCATCATCTCCTCATCCACACGGGATTCGAGAACATCTCCCGGAGCGATGCGGGCGAGCAGCTCGTCAAGCTCGACGACAACCTGCGCTATCTCTACACGATGTTCGAGAACATCTCTCTCGTCGATTTCCAGCGCGATACGATCGAGCCGATATACGTCCACGATGCGCCCACGCGTGAGACGGTCCACGGCATCCGCAGGTATCTGCAGTCGTTCGCCCAGGAATATGTCTACGAACCCGACCGGCAGGGCTATCTGGATTTCTGCAATCCGGACACCGCCGTCGCGCGCATCCAGAAGAGCCGCTACGGCCGCATCTCACATTGTTGCCGCGTGCGCGATCCGCACGGCAATTACCACTGGCGGGAGTGCGTGGCTGTCCTGCTCCAGAAAGGCCTGACGGAAAGAAGCGGTCATACCCCACTCATGCTGACAGCCGAAAAGACCATCGAAGAGCAAGTCCTCCTGACGGAGTCCCGCACACCAGAGCAGAGCACGCTCGACACCCTGCTCTGGCAGAGTCTCATGCATCACACGCGGTTCTGCTACTTCTGGAAAGACAAGAACCGCCGCTTCCTCGGCGCGACAAAGGCATTCCTGGAGTTCTACGGCTTCGATTCCGAGGCCAATATCCTCGGCAAGACGGATGAGGACATGAACTGGCATCTCGACAACAACACCTACCGCCTCGACGAGATCGCGCTCCTGCAAACGGGCAAGGTCGTCGAGAATGTGAAGGGGACGTGCATCATCCGGGGCGTCCTGCGCCACATCACCTGCTACAAGTGGCCTCTCTACTGCGAGGGCGAGATCATCGGCCTCTTGGGGGTCTTTTTCGAGGCGGAGGATCTCTACAGCAAGATCAACCAGAGCCTCGTCTCCCCCTACGATGATCCTGTCACAGGGCTGCACAACCGCCAGGGCTTTCTCGGCGATCTAATCAGCTACCAGGAAGCGTATGCGGTCGATCAGCAGCCCTACGCGCTGATCCTCCTGGAGAGCTGCTTCGACGAGCAGATCCAGAAGACGTACGGCCCTTCCTTCCTGCGCGCGCTCATCCGCCAGGAGGCGGACATCCTGCGCACGCATGCGGGAAAGGATGCCGTCATCTCGCGCCTCCGGCACACGACTTTCGCCATCCTGCGCCGCGAGATGAGCTCCGAGGACTGCACCGCCTCCGAGGCCATCGCGCGCGACCTCCAGCAGCGCCTGCAGTCCATCCACCAGATTGACGGCAACCCTGTCACCATCACCTTCCGCTACAGCATCGTCCACGCTGCCGATCCTGCTATCCACAAGACCGCCGACGGCAATGTCAGCTACATCTACCGCCTCGCCAGCGAGCGGCTGCGCCACAAGGCATGACCGTCCCGGCAACAAGATGATTTCTGCCTGCTCCATGCGCTGGCAGAAATCATTTTTGTGATGAGAATGCCGCATTTTTTGATCCATCCGGATGGCGAAAAGAGGATGGCTTATCTTGGCTCTCTAAGAGAGAGTTGCTATAATAGACGTCATAATAGACAATGACATTGGTGAATCACCTATGTTCAGCAAGAGGAATGCATGATGGATTATGAACGGAAAGATCTGAGCGGATTCCCCGGCATTGCGGAGAATCTGCCTTGTTGTTTTTTCATCGCACGAGCAGAAAAGCCGTATGAGCTGCTTTACGCCAATGATGAGATGATGCGGGTGTATGACTGCCGCAGCTACGAAGAGCTCTACCGCCATATCGAAGGAAAAGCGCCGAACTTCATTGCGCTGGACGACCGCGCTCGCGTCGAGCAGGAGGTCAGCCATGCGCTCCTGGAGCGACACGGCCGCTTCTCGCACATCCAGGGGCATCTCTTCACGCGCACGAGCCGCATCCGCTATGCGGATTTCGCGGGGCATCTCGTCCATACGCAGGCGTATGGCAATGTGCTCTACTGCACGCTGCAGGAGATCGACGTCCCGCAGCCGGGGCAGGTCATCGACCGCGATATCCGCGACTATATTGTCGGCCATCTCCAAGAGGCCATCGACAACCACTGGATTCAGGTCTACTATCAGCCGGTCATCCGCACATTGACGGGCGAGCTCTGCGGCATGGAGGCCCTGGCTCGCTGGGTCGATCCGCAGATCGGCTTTCTCTCCCCGGCGTCCTTCATCCCCGTCCTGGAACAGGTGCGCCTGATCCACCAGCTCGACGCCTATGTGCTCGAGGAGGTCTGCCGCACGCTGCGCCAGCGCTTCAACCACGATCTTCCGGTCACACCCGTCTCATTCAATCTGTCGCGTTACGACTTCAGCGCCGTCGACATCTTCTCTCTCGTCGAAAAGACGCGCATCAAATATCAGATTCCGCGCGACTACCTGCATGTCGAGATCACGGAGAGCGCGCTCGCCGAGAATGACGACGCCGTTCACCAGGCCGTCGACCGCCTGCGGAACGAGGGCTATGAGATCTGGCTCGACGATTTTGGCAGCGGCTATTCCTCGCTGAACATCCTCAAAGACTACACGGTTGACCTCATCAAGCTCGACATGGGCTTCTTGCGCAGCTTCACGGAGAAGTCGCGCAACATCATCTGCTCGGTCATCGACATGGCCAAGGAGCTCGGCATCAAGACGCTTGCCGAAGGCGTCGAGACACAAGAGCATGCCGAATTCCTTGCCTCGATCGGCTGCGGCCGCCAGCAGGGCTATCTCTACGGCAAACCGCAGCCGCTCGTCGGCACGCTGGCCCACATAGAGGCCGACGCCCGCCGCACTGAACCGCGCAAGTGGTGCCACTATTACGATACGGCCAGCATGGCCATCCGGCAGACCGACCGGACGAGTGCGCTCTTTGACCTGCACAAGGACGGGTATCTCCATTTCCTTTACGTCAACAAGCCCTACCGGCAGCAGCTCCACGCACTGGGCTATTCCTGCCAGGATGTCGAAGATATGTTCAACCGTCCGAAGCCGTCCGACCTTGCCCACACGTTTCGGGAGTTCATCGACCAGTCACGCCAGAGCGGCAGGCCCGAATCGTTCTGCTACGTCGAGAACGGGGACTACGTCAACATCCGCCTGCGCATTGTCTGTGAGATGAACCAGCATGTGCTCATCCACTCTGAGCTGGAGAACATCTCGAAGAGCGCCGCGAATCTGCAGCGGGGCAAGCTCGACGACAACCTGCGCTATCTCTACACCATGTTCGAGTATATCAACCTCGTGGACCTCAAGCACCATAAAGTCGAACCCCTTTACGTTCACGATTCTCTGTTCCAATTGGAACAGGCTGCGCAGACAGGCGATTTCCATGACATCTTGCTGAGCGTCAGCCGTGCGTACATCTACGAAGAGGACCAGGAGGGCTATCTGGCCTTCTTCAATCCCGATACGATCGTAGAGCGCATCCAGAAGAGCCCCTACGGGCGACTGGAGCACTGCTTCCGCATGCGTGACAAACAGGGCAACTATGTCTGGCAGGAATGCGTCGTCATCCTGCTCAACAACGGAAGGGAAAAAGAGGCGCCGCTCCTGCTGACGGCGACCAAGAGCATCCACGCGCCGATCGCCCCTTCCGGCAGCCATGAGGCGCATCATCCTTCTCTTGACGCCTTGCTCTGGCAGAGCTTCGTGCACCATACGAAGTTCTGTTATTTCTGGAAGGACCGCGAGCGCCGCTTCCTCGGCGCGACGGATGCCTTTTTGAAGTTCTACGGCTTTCGCACGGATCAGGAGATCCTCGGCAAGACGGATGAGGATATGAACTGGCATCTCGACAACAATTCGTACCGCCTCGATGAGATCGAGGTCATCCAGAAGGGCCGTGTCATCGAGAACGTCGCAGGCGACTGCATCATTCACGGCGTCCTGCGCCACATCACCTGCTACAAGTGGCCGCTCTACCGGGATGGCGTGATCATCGGCCTCATGGGTATCTTCTTTGAGGCCGATGACATGTACCGCAAACTCCACCAGAACCTCCCCTCGCCCTACGAAGACCCGATCACGGGCCTGCACAACCGCCAGGGCTTCCTCGGCGACCTGCTCCAGTATCAGGAGGCGTATGCCATCGATAATCATCCCTATACCCTCATCCTCCTAGAGAGCCGCTTCGATGAGCGGATCCAGCGGTCATACGGCTCGCCTCTGCTGCGCGCGCTCATCCGCAAAGAGGCATCCATCCTGCGCGACCTCGTCGGGAAGGACTCCGTCATCGCGCGCGTCCAGCACGCGATGTTCGCCATCCTGCGCCGCGAGAACGGGCAGCAAGATGCCGCGGACGCGGAAGACCTCGCGCGCATCCTTCAGAGCCACCTGCAGTCCATCCACCAGATCGACGGCAACCCCGTCACCATCACCTTCCAGTACAGCATCGTCCACGCGACCGATCCTGCCATCCACAAGACCGCCAACGGCAATGTCAGCTACATCTACCGCCTGGCGCTGGAGCGGCTGCGTCACGGCCAATAAAAAATCGAGGAACAATGTGTTCCTCGATTTTTTTGTTTGCGGGTGTTCGAAGTAGTCCAGCCCTGCTTTCTGCAATCGTTATCTGGAAGAGAGCGGTCGTCCTTCATTCTGGCAGCATTGGATATACGCAAGAATCGTATTCGCGGCCGTTTCCAGGGAAATATTGCTCGTGTTGATCATCATGTCGTAGTTCGTCGGCTCGCCCCAGCGCTGCCCGGTGTAGAATTCATAGTACTGCTTGCGCCGGTTCTCTTCCCGGTTGAGTTCCTTGAGGCTCATGCCGTGATATTTTTGCTTGCCGCGCTCTGCACGGAAATCATCATCTGCGTAAATGAAGAATGAGAATACATCGTCGCGGTTACGCAGGATGTAGTCGGCACAGCGTCCAAGGAAAATGGCGCTTTCCGGACGGTTGGCAATGTTCAGGATGACTTTTGCCTGTTCGACATACATGCGGTTGTTCTCAACCATGCGCTCAAAGCCTTCGTACTTATCGAGATTGCCTTGGGCTTCTTCCGGCGTGTGGTATGAGCGCGCGATTGCCTCTTCGATATCCACACCGTTGTGCAGATTCTCTGCAGCCATCTCGACGATCTTGCTGTTGAAATGGTGGCAGTGCAGCTTCTTGGTCAGGATCTCGGCGATTTCTCGTCCACCGCTGCCAAATTGCCTGGAAATCGTAATCAGTGTCTTTGCCATAGCAAATCCTCCTCTTCTCACTGCTTGGCTTTGGGATCATACTGCGGGATGGCCTGCACGATGTCGGGCATCTCGTGCTGTCCTGCCAGGATCTGGCGGCGCAGATCGAGTTCTGCCGTCATATCGGTGCGGATATTGTCCAGCTTGTAGAAGTAGATAAGGGCCGCGATGATGGCGCAGAGCAGGATCGGGATCCAGATGAAGCAGTATTCGATGGCGGAAAGTGCTGAGGCAGTCTGTACGGCGTTCGGGACGTATCCACCCATGTTCAGGAACAGGCCGACGACAAAGCTCGTCAGGCCCATGCCGCCTTTGACGAAGAAGCCCTGGAAGGCTGCAATCAGGCCCGCAACGCTGCGGTTCTTCTTGTACTCCGAGTAATCGATGACATCCGGCTGCATCGCGAAGGTGACGCCGAAGATGCCGTAGATGCCGAGGCCCGTGATGACGAGACCGGCCAGTAGGCAGAAGATCGAGGACTGGCCGAAGTAGATCAGTAAGTCGCCTGCTACATAGAGCGCGACACTGAAGAACATCAGGCTGCGTTTCTTGAAATGTTTCTCAAGTGTCGGCAAGGCCAGGAGCATAGGAAGACCTGACAGGATTCCGAGCAGACCGACAAGCGCCAGTAAGTCCGAGCGGTCCAGGTTGTACTTGAAGTAATAGATGACCGTCGTATTGCGGACAACGTAGAGGGAGAAGTAGAAGAGGTTCAGGAAAAACAGGATCCATGCCTGTCCCGTCAGCCCCTTGAAGCTGTCCTTGAGGCTCATGTGCTCGTTGCTGACCGTCGGGGGAACGACTTCTTTCGTACTCGAGAACGTGAAGAAGAAGATAAGCATCGCAACGATGCCGTAGAGCGTCATCGTGACGAGATAGCCCTGCGCTTCATCGCCTGCACCAAAGAAGTCGACGAGCGGCGCGGTGATGGACATGACGATGGCCGTGCCGATCATCGCACAGATCATGCGGGTCGATACCAGAATATCGCGTTCATGGATATCCGAGGTCAGGCGCGGGACAATCGTGTTCAGCGGGATGTTCACGACCGTGTACGCGGTGCAGAGCAGGCAGTAGGTGACATAGGCCCAGATCAGCTTGCCCGTCGCATCGAAGTCGGGGATATAGAACGTCAGGAACGTGAAGACCGCAAAGGGGACGGCGCCAATCAGGAAGTACGGGCGCCCCTGCCCCCAGCGCGTGTGGGTGTGATCGACAATGATGCCCATCATGGTATCGGTCATCGCATCGATGAACTTGGTCACCAGCATCATCGTACCAGCAGCTGCTGCGGCGATGCCGAATACATCCGTGTAGAATACCATCAGATACGATGCCATCGTACTGAACACCAGATTACAGCCAAGGTCGCCCATGCCGTATCCGATGCGAACACGCCATTTACTCATCAAGAATCCCTCCTCACCAATCTAACGCATCGATGGCGGCTTTTTCGACAGAGAGCCCGGCCCGATAATGACGCATGAAGACTTCGAACCCCTGCGTTTCCGCTTCGGTTGCCGACAGCGTCACACCGCCGAGATGCGCGAAGATGCGCTGATCCAGATACATGTCGAGCGTCTCGCCCGGCTGCCGGTCAATCCGATAGGCAGCCAGGAGCGCAATGCCCCAGGCGCCGCCTTCGCTCGCCGTATTCATGACCGTCACGGGAGCGCCACAGGCGGCCGAGAGGCAGCGCTGACCGACGCCTTTCGTCTTGAAGAACCCGCCATGGCCCATGATGCGGTCCACTTCGACGCCTTCATCGCGCAGGATGTCCAGGCCAATCTTGACGGCCCCCAATGACGTATAGAGATGTGCCCGCATGAGATTGGCGAGATTGAAGCGGCTCTTCGTCGTCCGAAGGAAAATGGGGCGCCCTTCATTGATCATGGTGATATTCTCACCCGAGTAATAGCCGTAGGGGAGCAGGCCGCCGCAGTCCGGATCGCCTTGCATGGCATTCGTGTAGAGCTTTGTGAATAACGTATCCATGCTGGCAGGATGGCCCATGAGCGCGGCAAATTCGCCGAAGAGATGCACCCAGGCATTGAGGTCTGTCGTGCCGTTGTTGGCATGTGACATGGCGCAGGGTGCGCCTGTCGGCGTCGCGACCATGTCGATTTCGCGGTGCAGCTTCTGCAGTGGATGCTCCAGGACAATCATGGCGAAGGTGCTCGTTCCGGCCGACACGTTTCCCGTGCGCGGCGCCACGGCATTGGTTGCCGTCATGCCGGTTCCCGCGTCGCCTTCTGGCGGGCAGAACGGGATGCCGGGCATAAGATCGCCGTCTTCATCCAAAAGGAGGCAGCCGCGTTTCGTCAAGGAACCGGCATCCTCGCCAGCAACCAATACCTTCGGGAATACGTCCCGCATTTCCCATGAGAACCCATACGGCTGTAAGAGCGCCTGGAAGGACGATACCATCGATTCATCGTAATCATTCGTCGCCGGATCGATCGGGAACATCCCCGCCGCATCGCCGACGCCAATGACTTTCTGGCCTGTCAGCTGCCAGTGGATGAATCCGGCCAGCGTCGAGACGTAATCCAGGTGCTTTACGTGCGCTTCTCCATCCAGGATGCGCTGATAGAGATGCGCGACCGTCCAGCGGAGCGGGATGTTGAACTGGAAGCGTTCCGTCAGCCGGTCCGCTGCTTCTTGCGTATTCGTATTGCGCCATGTCTGGAAGGGCGCCAGCAGTGTCCCCTGGCGGTCAAACGCCATGTATCCGTGCATCATCGCGCTGATGCCGATGGAGCCGATGGTCGTGAGCGTCACCCCATACTGATCCTTGACGGATTGCTTCAAGGCACGGTACGAGCTGCGCAGTCCCTCGTATATGGAATCGAGGGGGAAGGTCCAGATTCCATGCTCAAAGGAATTTTCCCAATCGTAGATGCCGACTGCCAGTACCGTTCCCGATAAATCAATCAGGACAGCCTTGACGCGCGTGGACCCGAATTCGATGCCCAAGGCTGTCTTTCCCTGAATCAGAGCCTCTTTCGCAGTCATGATTTTCCTCTCTTTCTATACAACGGGCCAGCAGTCTCTGCTGGCCCATCGCTATTTTGCTGGATTCGATCAGAAGCAAGTGAACGCGCCATCGACGATGACATCTGTGCCCGTCGTGAAGGTGCTCGTGTCACCGGCCAGGTAAACGCAGATGGATTCGAGTTCTTCCGGCTTGCCCATGCGTCCCATCGGAGCCATTGCATTCCACTTCTCGATCAGCGGGATCAGCGTCGGGGAGTTCATCGTGAGCTCCGTTGCCATGTAGCCCGGGCTGATGCAGTTGACGCGGACGCCCTTCTTGGCCCATTCGATTGCCAGAGACTTCGTGAGCTGGATGACGCCAGCTTTCGAGGCGTTGTAGGCACACTGTGGCTGCGGCACATTGACGATGTGCGCCGACATGGAAGCCGTGTTGATGATGGAGCCGCCGCCATGTGCGAGCATGTACTTGCCTGCGGCGATGTCCGTCAGGAAGATGCCGTTGAGGTTGATGTTGATGACCTTCAGCCACTGCTCATACGTCATTTCCTCTGCCGGAGCATTGATGCAGATGCCTGCGTTGTTGTGGCAGAAGTCAAGTCCGCCGAGCTTGGCGACGACTTCCTCGACCATAGCGTCGACCTGTTCCTTGTTGGTGCAGTCGGTCTGGATCGCGATGACCTTGCGGCCCGTCTTTTCAGCAAGTTCAGCAGCCGTCTTCTTGGCCGTCTCGATGTCGAGGTCGACGATTGCGATATCTGCGCCAGCTTCAGTGAATGCCGTAGCCGTGCACTTGCCGATGCCGCGAGCTGCGCCCGTGACGAAACCTTTTTTGCCAGTCAGTGCCATTTTTTCAAGGATACCCATGATAAGACTTCCTTTCTGTTTAGCTATTTTGTAAAATCATTTTTCAAAATCTGTTTATATAATAATCGCATACCGTCCGATTGTCAAGAGGAAAATCGAAAAAACATAAAAAATACGGGGTAAATCCCTGTCGATCTGGCAGGTGCCCCGTGATATGGCGTTCTTTTTCGCTGTGTGCTATAATGATGACAGCATTTTTAAAAGTCATTTTGTAAAAAGAGAGGATCATGATGAAGAAGAGCATCACACCGTCTGAAATCCGCCAGACGAACCGCCAGCGGATTTATCAATACATCTATCAAAAGGAAAGCGTCGCACAGCAGGATATCGCCTATGACCTGCATCTGAGCCGTCCGACCATCACGACGAATCTCAATGCCCTGAAGGAGGAAGGGCTCATCCGCGAAGCGGGGCAGATCGAGAGCGAAGTCGTCGGGCGCAAGCCTAGTGCCTACGCTATCCAGCCGCAGTATCGCGTCAGCATCGGCGTGGAGCTCCTGAGTCACCTGATCAAGATCATCGCCATCGACCTCTACGGCCGGAAGATTGACCGCACGGTCTTTGCCATCGACTTCCAGCCGACGGATGCTTACTTTAAGGCGGTCTGTGCCCGCATCCTGCAATTCAAGGACGACTGCCAGTTCTGCGACGAGCAGGTCCTCGGCGTCGGCTTTGCCATGCAGGGCCTGATTTCGTCGGACGGCCAGCGCGTCATCTACGGGAAGATCCTCGACTGCACAGGACTGCATGTCTCTGCCGTTCAGCAATATCTGCCGTATCCCTGCCGCTTTGCCCACGATGCCGACAGCGCTGCGATTGCAGAGCTGTGGGCCGCACCCGGACTGGACGATGCCTTCTACCTCTCGCTGAGCCGCCACCTCGCTGCTGCGCTGATCCTGGACCGCAAGATCATCACAGGCCGTCACGGCCACAGCGCCACTATTGAGCACATTCAGATGGATCCCGATGGCGCGCGCTGCTACTGCGGCAAGCGAGGCTGTCTCGAGACGCTCTGCTCGCTGCGCACCCTTCAATGGGACCTGGAAGATCTCGATGCATTCTTCGAGAAGGTGCGCGCTGCGGACCGGCGGGCACAGGAAATCTGGATCACGTACCTCAAGAACCTGGCGCGGGCCATCAACATGCTTCATCTCATCTACGATAAGACCTTCATCCTCGGCGGCTATCTCGCGCCCTATCTGCAACAGGCTGACATCGACTACCTCTATCAGGAGATTGCCGAGCAGACGCCGTTCTCTGAGGCGCACGATTTCCTGGAGGTCAGCCGCATGCCGAAGCACAACATCACCATCGGCGCAGCACTGCCTTACGTGCAGGCGTTCCTCGAGAAAATCTGATATGCGCAAGGCGCAGCAAAAAGACCGCTGCAAAAGCTTGGAGGCTTTTGCAGCGGTCTTCTGTATGAGCAGGGGCCGTCGCTCAGTAGACGATGACCGGCGTGTTCTTTTCGACATTCTCATAGATCTTGGCAGCGTTGGCTGGCGGCAGGTTGATGCAGCCGTGGGAGCCATTCGAGCGGTAGATCTGGCCGCCGAAGCTCGAGCGCCATGGGGCGTCGTGCAGGCCGACGTTGCGGTTGAACGGCATCCAGTACTTGACTTTCGAGTTGTATCCCTCGCCGCTCAGCGTCGCGTTGCGTGTCTTGTAGGTCAGGCCGTAGATGCCTCTCGGTGTCGCATGGCCGCGGGTCGGGTTGCCCGAGACGAAGTAGCTCTCGAGGATGCACTTGCCGTCCTTGTAGAGCCAGAGGTACTGATCCGTCAGGCTGACCTCGACGTAGCTCGTGCCCCAGTCGTTCTTGGCGTGCACGGCGGCTGTCTGCGCGTAGATTGGCTCGCAGGTCGCGCTCTCTTTTGCGGCGAGCAGCTGCAGGAGATGCGCTGTCTCGGCCTCCTGGTCGATGCGCCATCCGTAGTCGCCCTGCGCAATCTGGATGTCGTGGCCCGAGGTCGTGTGGAAGGTGCGCGTCGTGTAGGCCGTGTCGTACTTCTCGGCAAGCGACTTGACGAAGGCCTTTGCCTGTTGCTCATCAAAGGCGACGCTGCCGTCCTCATTCTCCCTGAGCCACGAGAGGATGCGGTCGCTGTCGAGGACTTCGCTTGCATCCCCAATCTGATACGTGATCGTGACGCTTGCATAGTCCTTCTGGGCCTGCTCCATCGGTGTCAGCGGCACCGGCTTGACATTCTTGGCCGCCAGCCCACCGATTGGCGAGCCGCTGACGCAGCCCAGCGCGCCCATGACGAGTATGGCAATCAGGCAAAATGCTCCGGGGAGCATGTAACATTGTTTTCGTTCCATATACACTCCATCCCTTTTCAGCAGGTCGCCAGGTGTGGCCCGCTTCGTTAAATCTTCATGAAAATCAGTTCTTCCAACAATGTACCACATTCTGCAGAGAAACGCAAAATCATTCCCATGTATCCCGTTTTCACCCCAATGAAATTTCAGGCAAATTATATGACAGCATTTAGATGCGTACAAGATTATGCTATAATCGTGGTAAACAGTTTGTTTTTAATACCTTTTGGGAGATTTCTCATGATTTACCATTATGAATTTGCACTGGCTTCTTTTATCGTTCTCATCCTGCTCTGCATCCTGTCCCTGCGGCGCGTTTACCTCCCCATCCGGCGGAACTTCTTCTTCCGCGCGCTCCTGGGGGCAGAGGGCCTGACGCTTGCCTTTGACATCGTGTCGAGCGAGATGGACGCTCATCACCTGCTCTTCTCGAGCGGGCTCCTGTATGCGGTCAACGCCGCCTTTTTCCTAGGCTTTATCTGGCGTTCCTTCCTCGATTTCTCGTACATCGAGGCACTCGTGCACGAGCGGGGGCGCTTTACCAGGTTCCCGCGCTGGCTTGTCGAGCTTCCCGCCATCCTGACCTCGATCCTGATCCTGAGTTCACCGCTGACGGGCCTCGTCTTCTCCATCGATGCGCAGGGCTACCACAGCGGCCTGCTCTACCGCATCATCTACGCCAACGCCTACTTCTACCTGCTGCTCATGATGCTCCTCTCGTACATCGGCCTGCGGCGCTTCTCCTGGAATCCGGTCGAGAAGGCCTCGCTCATCGGGGCTTGGGCCGTGCTCGTCGTCGGCTACATCGTGCGCATGCACGCCGCGCCGTACCTCGTCATGAACTCGTTCTACATGCTGGCCATCCTCATCCAGTACTTCGCCTTCCAGAACCCCGACATCTTCATTGACCGCAAGACAGGCGCCCTGAACTATGCGACGGCCACGCCCTATCTGCGGGAGATCAACCAGAGGGGCGGTTTCTTTGCTGTGGCCATCGGCCTCAACGACTATACCGAGGGCAATGCCCTCTATGGAGAGCAGCAGATGGCAAAGGGCTTGCGCGCCATCGTCCATTACCTCAAGGCGGCCTTTCCGGACTGCCAGGTCATCTACGCGGCTGCCGGGCGCTTCCTCCTGATCACGACGAAGAAGCACGACTTTTCCAGGATCCATGACCAGATCGAGGCGCGCATGCAGGCGCCTTGGATCGACACGCATGCCCATCTCTATCTGACGGCCAGCTATGCCATGTTCAGCGGCCATCTGCAGCAGGAAGAAGTCGAGCAGTTCTTCGACTACACAGCCATGGCCCTGCAGCGCGCCGAGCAGCAGCACGATGTCGTCATCATGGAGCAGTCGCTCTTCCAGCAGGCCCGCCTCAAGATAAAAATCCGTCAGGCCGTCGACCGCGCCATTGAGAACCATACGGTACAGATTTACCTGCAGCCGCTCTACGGCACGCAGGAGCGGCGTATCATCGGCGCTGAGGTGCTCGCGCGCATCTATGACGAGAAACTCGGCCTCATCCGGCCAGACCTCTTCATCACAGCAGCAGAGCGCAGTGGCACCATCACCCAGATCGGCGAGCAGGTCTTCGAGAAAACCTGCCTGTTCCTGAACGAGCACCCGCTTCAGGAACTCGGCCTGAAGCGGCTCAATGTCAACCTCTCGCCGATTCAATGCCGCGATATTCACATGGCCGAACGCATCTGCCGCATCGCACAGCATCACCACATCCCCCTCCGCTCCTTCTGCTTCGAGATCACAGAGTCGGCCCTCTCCTACGAAGCGCGCCTGCATCAGAATATCGATATGCTCATGGCGCAGGGCGCCACGATCTCGCTCGATGACTTCGGGACTGGCTACTCCAACCTCATGCGCGTCCTGAAGTTCCCCTTTGAGGATGTCAAGCTCGACATGACCTTCGTCCGCGCCTACTTCGATCACACCAACAAACTGCTGCCCGCCATCATCGACGGCTTCCAGTCCTTCGGTGTCCAGATCACCGCCGAAGGCGTCGAGAACAAGCAGATGGCCGATACCCTCACCAGCCTTGGCTGCCGCATCCTCCAGGGCTTCTACTTCGCAAAGCCCCTACCCCTCGACGAGTTCCTCCACTACCTCAAGGCCACCACACCAAAAGTCAGCTCCACCATCGACTGATATACAGCAGCATGACCGTCAGCAGTCCGGCTATCCTGCCATCCCACCATCCGACCGTCCGACCGCCATTCCAGAGTCCAGTACTGGCAAAACGTCCAGTGCTGGACTTTTTCATAGAGTGACGCATTTTAACCCCAACCGTGCCAAACACCGACGTATTTTACCTCAGCGGCCGCCTAAAGATAGAAATCCCCTGCCCATGATGTCTACATTTCCCCCAAATTGCCTCAGATAGCCCGATAACAGGAAAAGGAGACGGATTTTAACCCGATTCGATTGCCGCGGAATCAATGGTGATTAAGATACGTCCCCTTCTGGAAATTTGTCGAACAGTATAAATTTGTCATTTTGATGAGTGTGTTTCATCTTGGCAATAGAGAGCAATAAAGCGAGCAACAGACATGCCGTGGGTTTCAAGCAAGCGTTTTGCTGTGATGTTGAGATGGCGTTCCTCGAGTGCCTTTTTCACGACGCTGACCATGGCACGTTCCATCTCGTCGGACAGATCGAATGGTGTTTCTTCAACATCGAGGGAAATCGCATCACCGAACATCTTGATGGCATCAAGCTCCCAGGCAGCGTTTTCCTGCTTAGCCTGGAATTCGTGCTCAATTGCCGCCTGCATATCCTTATCCTGCTGTAGATAGTTTTCAGCGATGGCCTTATAGAGAAAAGCAGGGACATTCTTGACCTTGCGCGTTCTTGTTAGTTCGATGGCATAATCCATGCGGCGCAGGAACTCTTCGTTGCTGCCGCACAACGTCGTCAGCCTGTTGACCATCTTTTCCGAAAGTCCATGACGGTCTTTCTTTGGTGGCAGTGCTTCCAGCGTAACTTGTTCCTCGGCTGTACGATTGAGCAAGAGATGGCGGCAGTCCATAGAAAAGGTGAATCCCGTCACTTTTCGTCCGGTCTTCGTCCGCACGTACGTCACATGATACTGTGTCTTTTTATTGATTTCACGAATGGGATTATCCAGCACATATTTACAGAATGGACCAATCTGTTTGTACTGCGAAGGCTTTATGTCAAAGAAGAAGCGCAGCTTATCCAATTCGATGTGGCGTGTGATGACTTTCCCCTGCATCGTGCCACGGTATTGCAACATGAGTTCCAGTAGGCGCATCGCATAGGCCGAGGATAAGTTAAAGATCTGCTTCATGTTGATTTTCGTATAGCCATCACCGCTCTCGTAGATATCGAGCAGGAAGGGGCGCATATCCTCGTTGAACTTGATGTACAAACCATCCTTCGGCGTGTATTTAATGCGAACAAAAACGGAGAACTTGACAAAACCACCATCGTGGTCGCGCACTGTGACGATTTTCTGCAGCATCTCATCACAGACATGTTCCAGCCGCTTCAGGTATTCACCGTGCCCAAAGATACTCTTAACCTCCGCAGGCGTCAGATGGAACTCTTCAAAGTCCTTGTCATAGTACTTGTCGCTACCAGAGATATGTGGATTGACATTTTCTACAGCCAGCAGGAACAGCCGCATCTCCAAAGCATTCAAGGGCTTCCTAGCCTCGATCAAGGGATTCGACTGATAGATAGCACATTTCTCATTCACTTCTGATGGTCCCATGATATGTCCTCGCTTTCGTTTGGTTAAAAGTAGAGATTGTGACCTATTTCCTTCTCCGTAGGTCACAATCCCTACTTTTTAGCTTATTATACCAATTAAGTATTAGGTCTTCAATGGGTGATTTTATCGAATCACCTCAAAATAGGTCACAATCCCTAATACTTCCGGTCACATTTCCTAATACTTTGTACTCTATTAGGTCACAATCCCTAATAGTTAGGTCACAATCCCTAATCGAAAATGCTCCAAAACCGCGCCATTACTAGGCTGAAATCGCGGAAAGCATATAAAAGCATTTATGCTGAAAGCAAGCATAGCAAGGAGAAGTTATCCACAAGCAGTTCCCAAGCAGTTCCATAGTACAATCTTTGCCTGCATGCCTTTCCCAAAATGTACAAAGCCCCTCCGACCGACTGGCGGGGACTCCATTCGGGGGAGGGGCTTGATCTTTTAGGGGATCCTTGTGAAGAGTGGGGATTACGCGCGGACGACGGAGATGCGCTGCTGGATGTGCTTGCCGCTCTCAATCTCGTCGACCATGGCGATGGCGTAGTCGGCGTAGGAGATGATCGACTCATTCCTGCTGTTGAGCGTGAATTGTTCACCGGCGAGGAGATATTTGCCCGTGCGCTCGCCGTCGGCCTGGAAGTCGGCGGCCGGGCTGATGAACGTCCACTTGACGTCATTGCGCTCCCGGAGCTTTGCCAGTTCCTCGCCCTGTGCCCGCGCAACAGGCAGGAATTCTGCAGGGAAAGCCGGGCTATCGCTTAATACCGCGGTGTGCTCCTGGTTCACGTAAAGGCTGCCTGCGCCGCCGACAACGAGGAGACGCGTATCCGTCCCGGAGAGAAGGTCGCAGAGGTACTGCGACGTCTTGACGTGCATCGGCTGCTGCTCAGCCGTCCGTGCGCCAAAGCCGTCGACGACCACATCGAATCCAGCGAGATCCTCTTTCGTAAGATCGAGGATATCCTTCTTGTGGTAAACCTTTGCCTGCGTGTCATTCTCGTCATGGCGGCCGAAGGCGACGACCTCAAGCCCGCGGCTCACTGCCTCTGCAATGACTTTCTTTGCGACACGGCCATTTGCTGCTACAACTGCAATTTTCATGATAAACGCTCCTTTTCGTATACGGGCTAGTGCCCTCAATTATTATCGTTGTAATTATCGTAATTTCATCTTACGATCTATATGGTACCATGCTCTCAGTTTAATGTCAACATTTTTATTACAACAAAAGGTATTTTTTTGGCAACAACGGGATACGCCCGGTCGGCTTGTCCACGACAAGTCGGCGGGGGCGTCTGTTGTTGCCTTTTGCTTACTTGTTGGCTTCGTGGATCGTGAAAGTGCCGCGATGGAAGATGGATGCACGGTTGCCGCGCTCGCCTTCTTTGTTCCAGGTCATGTAGGCAAAGACCTTGTGGGTCTTGAAGTTGATGACCTGGGAGACGACGATGCCCTTCTGCTCAATCCAGTTGATCTGGTAGATATCCTTGCCGACTTCGGCCACTTCATATTCTTCGTTATCCGAAGGAGCGAGCGAGAGGCCGGTCGTCGGCGTCCATCTCAGCACGCCGACTTCTGGATAGTCGATGTTGAACTTGAAGCCGCTGTCATAGCTCACAGCGATGGTCTTGCCCTGGACATGCTTGAAAAAGGCCTCTTTCTCCTTCTCAGCCGTCGCAGCCGTGGCAATCTTGCTCTTTTCTGCCGCATTCTGCGCCGCTGCTACCTGCTCCGCCGTCGGCACGACGCTCTTGGCGTTCGTGTCCGCTGCCGAGCAAATGCTGGCAAAAGAAAGTGCGGCAAGCATGGTGACAAGTACTTTTTTCATTTTCATAATCGGTTCCTCCCTATCAAAGTCATGTATTACATACTTATATGCTAAGTTATTTGCAGGTGTTCTGCAAGTACGATTTTTTTCTTGCGTCAGTATGAAATGCTTGCGTATTGGTGTAATGGCGGTAAAATAGCAAACGCCCTGACTGACTGGTGGGGGATCCAGTCAGCCAGGGCGTTTCTGCACTTTTTAGGAAAAGGATTGATTGGGAATTGGGGAGTTTGGCAACCACGGGGAATTAGCTGCGCAATGTGTCTATCTTACTTCTTCAGGACAAAGGCGCTCTTTGGCTGGCCGCAGAGCGGGCAGACATAGGAATCGTCCTCGTCGTTGATGTCACCGACATACTCGTAGCCGCAGACTGGGCAGACATAGACTTTTTTGCCAGTCGTGTCCGCTGCCTTTGGCTGATACTTGTCGAGCATGGCCTGCAGGTGTACACCGTGGCCACCTTCCTGGCGAGCGAAGATTTCCATCTGGTCAGCAGCCTCTGCAAAGCCGGCTGCGCGGACTTTGTCGGCGATCGCCTTGACCTGGGCCTCGCCGTTCTCCTCAGCTTTCTGCACGGTGCGCACGAGGCCCCAGAAGTCGGACGGGTATTTGCCGTTGAGTACGGCGTAGAAGCCGGCGTGGACGGCTTCTTCGTTGGCTGCAGCGACAAAGCCCTCTGCTACATCTTCAAGACCCTGCTCGCGTGCGAGCTGTGCCAGCGCGTAGTACATCATGACGCCATTGGCCTCTGCCTGCATCAGGCGCTTCATCATGTCCTCGAATTCTGTACCTTTTGTGATTCCGTTCAAGCTCATGTTTGTCCTCCTAAAATCCTTGCACATGTCAGTTGTTCATCATATGGCTTTATTATATTGTATAAAATCAATTTTGTCAAATATAAAATAGCATCCCCTCTCCTAAAAGACAAAAATCAATCGAATAGCCTGATGAAATAATACATGCCATTACAGAAATCCAAAAATAATAATAGAAAATGCTTGACTTTGTTACACGCTTTTGCTACAATATAGTCAAGCAAAAGGAAGAAAGCCATAGAGAGATCGACAAGGCTCGAATCGATAGGATGACTTCTTACCGGATGCTTGAAACGAAGCTCGAAAGACGGGCAAGTGATTTCTCCGAAGGAGGGGAGTCCGATGGGCCACTGAAGGTGCCATGCGGTGAACAGTAACATGGACAAACAAACAGAAAGCAAATAGCCGTTCAGTCGAAACAGATTGAACGGCTTTTGCTTTGCTTTTTTGTCCTGTATCTCGTATTTGTGATGGCGCAGCGAATGGTATGCGTTGTGGGATTTGTCAGAGGAAGGAAAATCATGGCGTCAATTGAAGCATGTGTTTTTACCCGGAAGCGGTGGGTGCTGGAGAAGATGCTCGCTTTTGGATTCCAACAAGTCGGGGATGACTATGTGATTGAGCGGAGCTTTTTGAATGGAGACTTCGAGGCCATCCTGACGGTGACGGAGAAGGGAATGGTCACAGGCCGTGTGATCGATGCGATTTCTCATGAGGAGTACTACCAGCTGCGCCAGAAGAATGCTGTTGGCGCGTATGTCAACACAGTGCGTTCGGCCTACAGCGCTCTTTTGGAAGAGATTGCTGCGGCCTGCTGTCAAACGGTGTTGTTTGCCTCGGACCAGGCCAACCGACTGACGCAGAGCATCCTTGAGCGCTTTCAGGTTGCGCCGGATTTCCCCTGGGAGAAAGAAACGCGCTATCAGTCCTACGGAACCTTTCGTCATGCTTCCAATCGGAAATGGTTTGCCCTGATCATGCACGTCAAACGCGCCGTGCTCGACAAGAACGACAATCCTGCTCTCGTCGATATCATCAATCTGAAGATACAGCCGGAGCAGGGGGAGGCCCTCCGTCAGTTGCCAAGTGTCTATCCGGCCTATCACATGAACCACAAGACCTGGATCTCCGTCGTGCTGGATGATACGCATCCCGATGCGGCCATCATGAAGTGGATCGATGAGAGTTACCGGCTCACCCAATGAATGCAGACACAAAAATCCCGGCGCATGAGCAGTGCGCCGGGATTTTGGCTGTATATTATTTGCTGTTCAGGCGAAATTAACCGTCGGACTGTCGCAGGCGTCTAATGCCGTCCAATCAACGCGTCACCAGCTTGCGGAACGCCTCTTCCGACATGCCTGCCCGCTTCGCCGCCTCTTTCACCGTGAGAAGGCCGTCATGCACGAGTTCCACCAATGTAACCCAACGTCCTTCGGCGCGTCCTTCCTCACGGCCTTTTTCTTCACGGCGGCGCAATTCCATGAAAAACGTCATATACTCCACCTTCATTTTTGTTCTCTTTCGCTGCTTCTACATATGCATCAGCATCCCTCAATGCATGGCCAGCTTGCGGAACGCCTCTTCCGACATGCCTGCCCGCTTCGCCGCTTCTTTCATCGTGAGGAGACCGTCATGCACGAGTCCCAGCAACGCCTCTGCCTTACCCTTTATCGCCCCTTCGGCAAGCCCTTCAGCGCGTCCCTCGGCACGTCCTTCCGCACGTCCTTCGGCACGTCCTTCAGCTCGTCCCTCAGCGCGTCCTTCTTCACGGCCTTTTTCTTCACGGCGGCGCAATTCCATGAAAAACGTCATATACTCCACCTTCATTTCTTTATTCTCTTTCGCTGCTTCTACAGCATCTGCAATGCTCTCGGTAAATTTTCCCTGCGGGGATTTGCCCTCGATGTAGTCGAGGAATGCGGCAAGGTCATGGTTGATGCCCTCGCGGCTGCCCTTGCTGTTCAAGAAGATCTTGGCTGTCTCATCGCCCATCAGGAATGCAGGCTCTTCCTGG
>OCTW011535724.1_pt1 | contig 62717 bp, 60 predicted proteins | sample 1539671 | NCBI WGS metagenome assembly OCTW01 (sample SAMN02144230, study PRJEB22623) | gut metagenome | biome: sheep rumen | host: Ovis aries | place: New Zealand | reverse complement strand
GCACCGAGTTTAGCTACACGGCTCACTGGCGATTACCGTGACCGGACTTGCACCGGCAAGTGTGGTCCAGCTTCGCTGGACACACGCAACGAAAAAGGGACATTCTTCCGAATGTCCCCATAAAAAGCATGAATTATTTTCTTAATCCAAGTTTCTCGATCAGTGCACGATATCTTTCGATGTCTGTCTTCTTCAGGTATGCAAGAAGTCCTCTTCTCTGTCCTACCATCTTAAGAAGTCCTCTTCTTGAGTGGTGATCCTTTGGATTAGCTTTGAAGTGATCTGTAAGATCATTGATTCTTGCTGTCAGGATAGCGATCTGTACTTCCGGTGATCCTGTATCTCCTGCTGTTCTACCATACTGTGCTACGATCTGTTCTTTCTGCTCTTTAGAAATCATGTTTGTTTCCTCCTATATACTCTTAATTAAAACGCCTGATATTAAGTAACGGTTGGAGTTTCCAGTTACCGAACACCGGCTTCAACGTTGCTTAGTATATCATATGAAATTCCTCGTGTAAAGAGAAATTTATACAATTCCGAAATATTCCATTCCTTTTGCAATATCCTTATCGATCTGTACTTTCAGTGCATCGATCCCGTCAAATTTCTGCTCCGGTCTCCGGAATTTTTTAAGATTAATCCGTACTTTTTCCCCGTATGCATTTCCGGAATATCCGAAAAGAAATGCCTCGATCAACAGCTTCTTTTCTTCTGTCACGGTCGGTTTGATACCGACATTGGCAATTCCCGGATAAGTCTTTCCTTCGATATCTATCTTACAGAAATAGACTCCGTGCGCCGGCACGATCTTTCCTTCCGGCCATGCTACATTCAGCGTCGGGAATCCAAGCGTACGGCCAAGCTGTCTGCCATGTTCAACCGTTCCTTCTACTTCAAACGGATAACCAAGCAGAGTTTCTGCCAGCCCTACATCGCCCTCTTTTACTACTTCTTTTACATAAGTACTGCTGATAATCCGGTCGTGATAACGTTCTTTTTCTATAACGATCAGTTCATAATCATACTGGTCTGCATATTCCGCCAGCATATGCACATCCCCGCGTTTCTCACATCCGAATGTAAAATCTGTCCCTACCACGATATATTTCGCACGAAACAGATCATGGATGATCTCCTGTATAAAATCTTCCGCACTCTTCTGACGAAAAGATTCGGTAAACGGGCATTCGATCAGGTAATCGACCTCATCTTTTACCCTTTCCTGCCGTTCCTCTCCGACCATCAGAAGTTCCGGGGCAATCCCTTTTTCCTTCCATAACGGTCTCATGTCAAACGAACATACGATACTGTTTATATTCTCCTGTTTTCCTAATTCACGGACCTTTGTCACAAGCATCTGATGGCCTCTGTGTAATCCATCGAACTTTCCAAAAGTCACTGCTGCCCTTCCGTTTCCGTTATATTCCGCAAGCTCTCTGATATACTGCATAGTCTTTTCTTCCTCGTTTACTCGTTAAAAAACATCTTGACGATGTGGTATTTTTTTTCTTTCCACTGGTAAATGGCGATGAATTTACCTGATTCATCATACAGACGCACCTGAGTTTCTTCGTCTTGTCCGCATGCCTCTTTAAACATTTTAAGATCCAGAGGATTCCCATTCTTAGCAAATGCCTTCCAATCATCTTTCACCGTGATCTTCGGATAAGACGGGAACATCGCATCGATCGGTACCAGAAGCTCTGCAAGCTTTCCTTCCTGCTTCAAGGTTTCGATTTCATCCAGCGTTTTCGCATCTTCAATCCGGAACGTTGACACCCTTGTACGGATCAGTGATTCCATGCAGCCTCCGCATCCGAGTTTCTCACCTATATCATGACAAAGCGTACGGATGTAGGTCCCTTTCGAACACGATACTTCCATACGGACTTTCGGAAGATCAACCTCAAGAATCTGAATATCCAGGATCTTAACCGGACGTGCTTTTCTCTCTATGACCTTTCCTTCTCTGGCAAGCTCATATAATTTCTTTCCATTTACCTTAAGAGCCGAATACATTGGGGGAATCTGTTCATAATCTCCGATAAATCCTTCAATAGCTTCTCTGACTTTTTCTTCGGTCAGTGCCTCTGTTGACTTTTCTTCCAGAACTTCACCTGTAATATCCTGTGTATCCGTTGTCTTACCAAGAAGCAACACTGCTTCATATGTCTTGTTCTTGTCAGTCAAAAGATCACAAAGCTTGGTTGCTTTTCCAAGACACACCGGAAGGACACCTGTCGCATCCGGATCAAGTGTCCCTGTATGTCCGATCTTCTTTTGTCCGACGATCCCGCGAAGTTTCGCCACCACATCATGGGATGTAAATCCCTTTTCTTTATACACATTGATAATTCCGTGTATCATAGTTTACTGCTCCTGTGTCTTTTCCAGTTTTTCCATCTGTGCCTCAATCTGTTTGGACAAATTATTCAGCACATCAAACGGTGTTCCCGCCATTGTAAATCCGGATGCCTTCTTATGACCGCCGCCGCCAAAATACTGTGCGATCTTGCTGACATCGATTTTCTCTTTGGAACGGAGGCTTACTTTGAATTCATTCTGTTTCAATTCATACATGAATACAGCAACCTCTACTCCTTCTGTCACGCGAAGCTGGCTTACAATTCCTTCCAGATCTTTTGGTCCCACACCGTAAAAACCCATCACATCTTTCCGAATATAGGACGCGATACCTGTTCCATTTAAAAACAGGATACTTTCCATCAGTGCACGGCCCATCACAAGATTCTGCGCATAAGATTTCGCATAGAATGTATCTTCTATGATCTTTGGTCCGTCAATGCCTTTTTCCAGAAGATTTGCGGCCACCCGGAATGTCTCCGGTCCGGCGCAGGAATACTGGAATACGCCTGTATCATGCACAATTCCAAGGTACAGTGCTTCCGCCACATTTTGGGAAATCTTCTCTTCATCCAGAAGTCCGTATACCAGTTCTGATGTCGAACTTACTTCCGGAACGATATGATTTACATCTGCAAAACCGATGTTACTGATATGGTGATCCACACAGAACGTATGCTTTGCTTTATTAAATAACGTTTTAGAATACTCCAGTCTGTCTGTATCCCCGCAGTCCAGGGAAATGAAGAGATCATATACTTTCTCTTCATCATCCACAGACTCCAGGATTGTCTCTGTCCCTTTTAAGAAATGAAACGATTCCGGGATATCTTTCAGATAAATATCCACGGTTTTATCACTGTAGTTTTCACGGATATACTGTCCGAGTCCCACACAAGAACCCACACAGTCTCCATCCGGACGCACATGTCCGCCGATCGCGATCGTGGACACGTTCTCCAATACTTTATTCAGCATCTTCCTCAACACCTTCCGTTTTCAGGTCTTTGGTTACTTCATCAATCTTCTTTGACATATTCACACCATACTCAATGGACTGATCCAGTACAAACTTGATCTCAGGTGTATTACGCAGATTCAGTGTTCTGGCCAGTTCACGACGGATATAGCCTTCTGCACTCTGCAGCCCCTTAATTGTCTGCTCCTGCTCATAAGCATCTCCAAGTACACTGATATATGCCTTACACGTCTTAAGATCCGGTGCAACTTCTGCAGCCACGACCGAAGTCCACGGTGCAACACGCGGGTCTTTTAATCCCCCGCGGATGATGTTCGATAACTCATGCTGCACTTCTGTATTTACTCTTGTATTCTTAATGCTTCTTTTTCTCATTTATATCAACTCCTAGCGTGGAATCTCTACCATCTTGAATGCCTCTACGAGGTCTCCTTCTTTGATGTCATTGAAGTTTGCAAATACGAATCCACATTCGTAACCTGCTTTTACTTCTTTTACATCATCTTTGAATCTCTTCAGAGATGCCAGAGGTCCTTCAAATATTACAATACCGTCACGTGTCAGGCGGACAGAGCAGTCTCTTTCAAATACACCATCCAGAACATAAGATCCTGCAATTGTTCCGACTCCGGAAGCCTTGAATGTCTGACGTACTTCTGCGTGTCCGAGTACCTTCTCCTCAAATACAGGATCCAGCATACCCTTCATAGCTGCTTCTACATCTTCGATTGCATTGTAGATGACACGGTACAGACGGATATCTACACCTTCACGGTCTGCTGTTTCTTTTGCTGTTGCATCCGGACGAACGTTGAATCCGATGATGATCGCATTTGATGCAGAAGCCAGACTTACGTCAGATTCATTGATTGCACCAACGCCGCCGTGAATGATCTTAACGACTACTTCATCATTAGACAGCTTCAGTAAGCTCTGTTTGATTGCTTCTACAGATCCCTGTACATCTGCCTTTACTACGATACCAAGTTCTTTTAAGTTGCCTTCCTGAATCTGTGTAAACAGATCATCCAGAGAAAGTTTAGATTTTGTCTCTTCCAGAAGTTTTACCTTGCTCTGTGAAATGAATGTCTCTGCAAAGTTTCTTGCTTCTTTTTCATTTCCACATCCGACGATAACTTCTCCGGCATTCGGTACATCGTTAAGTCCAAGGATCTCTACCGGTGTAGACGGACCTGCTTCTTTGACTCTTCTTCCCTTGTCATCCATCATGGCTCTTACTTTACCAAATGCAGAACCTGCTGCGATTGGATCTCCGACACGGAGTGTTCCCTTCTGAACCAGGATATTTGCAACGGAACCTCTTCCCTTATCCAGTTTTGCTTCCAGTACAAGACCTCTTGCACGGCGGTTTGGATTGGCTTTTAATTCCATTACTTCTGCTGTTAAAGCGATCATTTCCATCAGATCTTCCAGACCTTCTCCTGTCTTGGCAGATACCGGAACGAAGATTGTGCTTCCACCCCAGTCTTCCGGAATCAGTTCGTATTCTGTCAGTTCCTGTTTTACACGGTCAATGTTGGCACTTGGTTTATCCATCTTGTTGACAGCTACGATGATCTCTACACCTGCAGCTTTTGCATGGTTAATCGCTTCTACTGTCTGCGGCATAACACCATCGTCTGCTGCTACTACGAGAACTGCGATATCTGTAGAGCTTGCTCCACGCATACGCATTGCTGTGAACGCCTCATGTCCCGGAGTATCCAGGAATGTGATCTTCTCTCCGTTGATCTCTACAACATAAGCACCGATGTGCTGTGTGATACCGCCGGCCTCACGGTCGATGACATTTGTATGACGGATTGCATCCAGAAGGGAAGTTTTACCGTGGTCAACGTGACCCATAACGCAGACTACAGGCGGACGTTTCTTCATCTTCTTTTCGTCTTCTTCTTCTTCTTTTAGAAGCTCTTCGATCACGTCTACAACTTCTTCTTTCTCGCAGAGAACGTCGAATTCCAGCGCGATCTCTTCTGCTGTCTCATAATCGATCTCCTGGTTCACCGTAGCAACTTTTCCCTGCATAAAGAGCTTTTTGATAATTACAGACGGAACAATCTTCATCTTATCAGCCAGTTCTTTGATTGTCAGAACCTCTGGGATTGTGATCTGTTTGATCTCTTCCTCTACCTTCTGCTCTTTCTGCTGTGGTTTCTGAAGCTGCTGTTTTGGCTCGTTTTTCTTCTTGCCCTTTGGCATTCTTTCTTCATCATCACGACGATAATCTTTCTTCTTGTGATCGTCTTTTCCCTTGGCATTCTTTCTCTGTGGTTTCTGTCCTTCGATTGCAGGAGCCGGAATGCTCGGGTTGTTCTTTCTGTCATTTCTTCTGTTGTCGTTTCTGTCTCCGAATTTACGTCCCTGTCTGTCATCGCCACGGTTATTGTCTCGTCTGTTATCACGGTCTCCCTGGTTTCTGTCAGAACGTCCGTTCTGCGGGCGGTCTCCTCTCTGGAATCTCTGTCCGCCTCTTCCTTCCTGGCGGTCACCGTTACGTCCGTCTCTTCCGCCACGTCTTTCACCACCACGGTTATTTCTGTTATCGGATCTGTCGTTTCTTTCAGATCTTTCATTTCTTTCAGATCTCTCCGGTCTTTCACTTCTTTCCGGACGTCTGTTCTGTGTTCTTTCTGCTGCCGGCTTCTCTGTCCTCTTTGGAGCCTGTGCTTCTTCTGCAGACGCATTCTGTGCTGCAGAACGGTCAGAACGTCTTGCCGGACGGCCGTTATTTACCTGCATCGGTTTTCCCTGTCCGGAATTCTGACGATTTCCTCCGGATCTTCTTCCTTTGTTACCACCGTTCTGTGCATTCTGCGGACGTATTACATGCACGATATTCTTTTTCTTTGGTGTTTCTGATTTTTGTGTATTTTCGTTTGTATTTGTTTCTATATCTTTATTATTTGACATATAATCTGCCTCCTCTATGCAATTGTCTGATTCTCTGTGTCTATATGCTTCCGGATTCCTTTTGCAAATCCCTCATCCAGGATAACCAAAGATGCACGGAACTCTTTTCCCATTGCATGCCCCAATGTATCTTTATCTTTGTAAAAATAGATCGGGACCTGATAAAAGTCACACATGTTCTGAAATTTCTTCTTGGTATTATCGGATGCATCGTCTGCAACGATCACAAGATATGCCCTTCCGGATTTTACTTCTTTCTCCGTACAGAACTCCCCGCTTGCAACCTTGCCGGCTTTCGTGGCAAGACCGATCATAGATAATGCTTTATTCTGACTCAAGTACTTCCATCTCCTTTTCCAGTGCTTCATACACTTCTTTCGGGATAGCCTGCTTAAAGGATCTCTCCAGGCCCTTATTCTTCACTGCTTTTGCAAGGCAGTCACTGTTCGGGCAGAGATAAGCACCGCGTCCGTTCTTTCTTCCTGTTGCATCCAGTAGAAATTCTCCCTCCGATGTGCGGATGACACGAATCATCTCTTTTTTACTCTTCATTTCCTGACATCCTACGCATTTACGCATAGGAACTTTTTTATTTGCTCCCACGAATTATCACCTATTCCTCTGTATCCTCTACTTCATCGAATGTGATCTCTGCGTCGTCATCATCATATTCAGCATCTGCTGTGTTCTCTACATCGAATTCTTCTGCATCGTCATCGTACTCTTCTTCGTATACGCCTTCGCTTAATTCCATGTAGTTCTCCGGAAGTTCACCGGATTCGATTGCCTGTGTCTCATTCTTGATGTCGATCTTATATCCTGTCAGTCTTGCTGCCAGTCTTGCATTCTGGCCTTCTTTACCAATAGCCAGTGATAACTGATAATCCGGAACGATAACGCTTGCTGTCTTTTCATCCGGATCAGCCATTACAGAAATAACCTTTGCAGGGCTTAATGCATTCTCGATCAGGATTGCCGGATTGTCACTCCAGTTGATGATGTCGATCTTCTCGCCGCGCAGTTCATTGACGATCGCATTGACTCTGGCTCCGTTCATACCAACGCATGCACCGACCGGATCTACATCAGGATCGTTAGACCATACAGCGATCTTTGTTCTGCTTCCTGCTTCTCTTGCGATACTCTTGATCTCTACGATACCGTCCTTTACTTCTGTAACTTCTGATTCAAACAGACGTTTTACAAGTTCCGGATGTGTACGGGATACCAGGATCTTAGGTCCCTTTGTCGTATTCTTTACTTCTACGATATATAATTTGATACGTTCTGTCGGTTTGAAGACCTCACCTTTTACCTGCTCATTCTCTGTCAGCATAGCATCTGCTTTACCAAGGTTGATGCTGACATTCTTTCCAACATAACGCTGTACGATACCTGTCACGATATCTTTTTCTTTTTCAAAATACTGATCGTATACGACCTTACGCTCTTCTTCACGGATTTTCTGTAAGATCAGGTTCTTTGCATTCTGTGTTGCAATACGTCCGAATGATTTGGACTCGATCGGAATATGCACGATATCACCAAGCTCGAACTTGCTGTCGATCTCTTTTGCATCTTCCAGACTGATCTGCTCCAGTTTGTCTTCCACTTCTTCTACAACCGTTTTCTCAGCGTATAACTGATACTCACATGTCTCCTTGTTCATGATCAGTTTGATGTTGTCTGTCTTACCGAAATGGTTCTTACAGGCATTCATCAGTGAATTTTCAATGGCGTCTAACAGTGTCTCTTTACTGATATCTTTCTCTTTCTCCAGTATATTTAACGCTTCTAATAATTCTGTATTCATGGTCTGTTCCTCCTTACTTATCCATGCCGTTTAAAAATCAAATGCTAATCGGATCAGTGCGATCTCGCTTTTTTCAAATGTTTTCTCAGTCTCATCTTCCATCTCGATCGTAACCGTTGTCTCATCGTAATCCTTTAAGATCCCGGTGAATTCCTTCTTTCTGTCGATCATACGGTAGGTTCTGATCTCAACTTCTTCTCCAAGGCTTCTCTTGAAGTCCTTTTCCTTCTTCAGTGGTCTGCCAAGTCCCGGTGAGCTGACTTCCAGAATATACGAATCTTCGATATAATCTTTCTCGTCCAGAATATCGGAAAGTCTGCGGCTTACAACCTCACAGTCATTCACTCCGATTCCACCCGGTTTATCAATATATGCACGAAGGTACCAGTTACTTCCTTCTTTTACATATTCGACATCCACCAGTTCAAATCCATACTCTTCCACGATTGGAAGCAGGATCTCTTCTGTTTTCTGTTCATACATTTCTCTTTTTGACAATCTAAAATCCTCCTTATGCAGACCTTACTTATCTATGTTTCTATATCAGTCGGCACTCTCTTATCTGCACATACTTTGATATGCAACAAAGAAGAGTGAACAATATGTCCACTCTTCTGCCGATTGATTTATGTAACTGAATTAACTATAGCACTGTTCTTTTGTAAAATCAAGGGATTTTGCGTATTTTTTACACTTTTCCGTGTTTGAACGCCATCATCATCTCGTTTGTCAGGCTTAAGTCTTCTGCCTCTACCGGCATCTTATCCCGTTCAAACCACTCCGCCATGGCAAGTTCATCGGTATCCAGTGTGATACCGTCCTCCCCGTCCAGTTCACAGAAGAATCCCATCAGCAGCGTATCGGTAAATGACCACGGCTGGCTCTTATAATACCGCAGGTTCTTCACCTTCAGTCCGACCTCTTCCATGACCTCACGCCTTACCGTCTCTTCAATGGATTCGCCTGTTTCATTAAATCCTGCAAGCAGCGCATACTTTTTGTATTCTCTTCCCGCATACTTTGACATCAGAATCTTATCCCCATGTGTGACAGCTATGATCACCGCCGGACAGATCTTCGGGAATTCCATCATACCGCAGTCCGGGCAGCGCATCATACGCTCTTTGTCGTCATGCACCATCGGCTGTCCGCAGTGACCGCAGAACTCCCGCGACTGATACCAGCGGTAAAGCTGCCATCCCGTCACTGCCGCAAACTGTCTGTATTTCGGTCTTGCCTCGCGGAAATACTGATTGTCCTTCAGTTCGAATTCTGGGAAATTCTCCGGATCAATTCCTTCTGCCAGATAATATCCCTGTCCGTCAATTGAAAAGAGATACGTATACTCTTCATATACATCCGGATTGTAAACTGCCGCCTCTTTAAATGTAAGGAACGAGATCTCCTGATCCTCAATCTTCACCAGGATCTTTCTTCCTTCATAATATAAGATCACGCTGTCTTCCTTTGGCGGCTCCGGTACATATTCATTTCTATATACATGTGGTTCTATGTTCTGTATCATATCGTTTACCCTCTGTATTTGGTTCCTGTTCCGTCTCGTTTTGCAAGTTTCAGGCGGTTCAGGGTAACTTCTTTTTCATGGTATGAAATCTTACACTCGGTTCCTTCTTCAAACAGATACACATCTGTCAGTGCATCGTCTTTCTTCAGACGGATGCCGCGCACTCCGATCGCACCTTTCTTCTTCTCCGTCACTTCTGCTGCCGGGAAGCGTAAGAAGAATCCGTCCGTTGTCTGCAGTACGATATGCTGGTTCTCCGTCACAACCTGGATCTTCACGACCTCATCTTCCGGCTGAAGCTTAGTTGCTGTAATGGTACGCTTTGTTACCTGGAATTCCGTTCCTTCGACCTTCTTGATCATCCCCTGCTTTGTGGCAAATAAAAGCTTCGCATACCGCATCTGTTCGGAGTCGCAGATGTACACGATCTCTTCCTGCGTGCTGTCATAATTACTGATATTGTCGATCGGCTGTCCCTTGTCACGGAATTTTCCATATGGGATATCCATCACTTTCACCTGATGCATCTTTCCATCTTTTGTGAAAATGCAGATCTTGCCGGTATTCATGCAGTGCAGGATGTATTTATTCTCATTATCTGCCGCTTCTTTATTACGCTCATAAGTACTTACATCTACCGTCTTCGCATATCCGAAACGGTCCATTAAGAACACAACTTCCTGTTCTTCGACTTTCTTCTCTTCAAATACAGCTTCTTCTGCATTCTCTACAACCGTACGTCTCTTTCTTGCGAATTCCTTCTTGATACGGTCCAGATCTTCCATGATAACTGCTGCCATCGAATCGTAATTATTCAGGATATCTTCATATTTTTCAATCTTAGCCAGCGTCTCTTCATGTTCTTTCTGAAGTGCTTCGATTTCCAGACCGATCAGCTTGTACAGACGCATCTCCAGGATCGCTGTTGCCTGACGCTCTGTAAATCTTAACATTCCCGCCATCTTTTTGGAAATGGAGGACTTGAACTTAATGTTCTCTGTCTCCCCGTTCATCAGACATGCCTTTGCGTCTTTTACATTCTGGCTTCCTCTTAAGATCTCGATGATCAGATCGATCACGTCACAGGCTTTGATCAGACCTTCCTGGATCTCTTTTTTATCCTGCTCTTTCTTAAGTAATGTCTTATATTTTCTCGTCGCCATATCGAACTGGAAGTCTACATGTGCCTCGATGATACGTTTCAGGCCCATGGTCTCCGGTCTTCCGTCCGCAACTGCCAGCATATTAACTCCAAAGGTATCTTCCAGTCGGGTCTTCTTATAGAGCATATTGGTCAGATTCTCTACGTCCGCACCTTTCTTCAGGTCAATGACGATACGGATTCCTTCTTTGGACGACTGATTGGAAATATCCACGATGTCTGTTGTCTTCTTGGTCTCTACCAGATTGCAGACATCATTTAAGAATTTCCCGATTCCCGCACCGATCATGGTATAAGGAATCTCTGTGATGACCAGACGTTTCTTTCCGCCCTTCATATCTTCTACTTCAACTTTTCCACGGATCTTGATCTTTCCGGTTCCTGTCTCGTAGATCTCCGGCAGGTCGTCTTTGTTGACCACGATTCCACCTGTCGGGAAATCCGGCCCTTTGATATATTTCATCAGCTGTCTGGTCGTGATCTCCTCATTTTTCATATAAGCTTTGACACCGTCTACAACCTCTCCCAGATTGTGTGTCGGGATACTGGTTGCCATACCGACCGCGATACCTTCCGCACCGTTCACCAGAAGGTTCGGGATACGCACCGGAAGTACGACCGGTTCCTTCTCCGTCTCGTCAAAGTTCGGCATGAAGTCTACAATATCCTTGTCCAGATCAGCCAGATACGCTTCCTGTGTGATCTTCGCAAGTCTCGCCTCAGTATAACGCATTGCGGCTGCACCGTCTCCTTCGATCGAACCGAAGTTACCGTGTCCGTCTACAAGGATCATTCCTTTTTTAAATTCCTGTGCCATGACCACCAGTGCGTCATAGATGGAACTGTCTCCGTGCGGGTGATATTTACCCATGGTATCTCCGACGATACGCGCACATTTACGGTACGGTTTGTCATACCGGATCCCCAGTTCGTGCATATCGTAAAGTGTACGTCTCTGTACTGGTTTCAGTCCGTCTCTTACATCCGGCAGGGCTCTGGCAATGATTACGCTCATTGCATAATCGATATATGATTTTTTCATCACGTCCGAATATTCGGTTCTGATGATCTGTGAATCCTGCATTGTATTTCTCCTATCCTATATATCTCTATATATCAAGTTCCGCTTCTGTCGCATTTTCATAAATAAATGAACGTCTTGGCGGTACTTCTGATCCCATCAGCATCTCGGTTACGCTGGATGCCATTCTTGCGTCTTCAATCTCTACCAGTTTCAGAAGTCTGGTTTCCGGGTTGAGGGTTGTCTCCCACAACTGTTCTGCATCCATCTCTCCCAGACCTTTGTATCTCTGTAAGGTAAATGGACCGTCATGCGTCTTTCTGTATTTTTCCAGTGCTTTATCATCATACAGATATTCTTCCTCGCCTTTCTTCGGCATCGCCTTATAAAGAGGCGGCATCGCAATATAGACATGTCCTTCGAAAATCAGTTCCGGCATAAAGCGGTAGAACAACGTCAAAAGCAGTGTCGAGATATGGGCACCGTCCACGTCGGCATCGGCCATGATGATGATCTTGTCATACCGCAGCTTGCTGATATCAAAGTCATTTCCATATCCTTCGGAAAATCCGCAGCCAAATGCATTGATCATCGTCTTGATCTCTGCATTCGCCAGCACTTTATCGATACTTGCTTTTTCCACGTTCAGGATCTTACCACGGATTGGAAGGATTGCCTGGAACATACGGTCTCTGGCTGTCTTCGCAGACCCCCCGGCAGAGTCTCCCTCTACGATGAAGATCTCACATTTTGATGCATCACGGCTTTCGCAGTTCGCAAGCTTTCCGTTACTGTCAAAGGAATATTTCTGCTTGGTCAGAAGATTCGTCTTCGCACGCTCTTCCGTCTTACGGATCTTTGCCGCCTTCTCCGCACAGCCAATGACTTTCTTAAGCGTCTCCAGATTACGGTCAAAGAAACGGATGATCTCATCGTTCGTGACCTTACTGCAGGCCTTTGCCGCGTCCGGATTGTCAAGCTTGGTCTTCGTCTGACCTTCAAATCTCGGATCCGGGTGCTTGATCGATACGATTGCCGTCATACCGTTACGGATATCGGCTCCGGTAAAGTTTGCATCCTTTTCTTTCAGAATACCAAGTTCTCTTGCATACTGGTTGATCGCCGTTGTAAATGTCGTCTTGAATCCGGTCAGATGCGTTCCTCCTTCTGCATTGTAGATATTGTTACAGAAGCCAAGTACATTTTCATGGAACTCGTTGACGTACTGGAAGGCCACTTCTACTTCGATGCCTTCTGCTTCCCCTTTGAAATACACCAGATCATGTACGACTTCTTTTTTATGATTCAGTTCACGGATGAATCCAAGGATTCCGTCCGGCTCATGATAAATGATCTGTTCCGGTTCTGCTCCCCTTTTATCTTCAAATATGATCTTCAGATCCGGATTCAGATAAGCAGTCTCATGAAGACGGCTCTTTACCTCTTCTGCTTTGAACTTTGTCTTTTCAAATATCGTATCATCCGGAAGAAAATTCACTTTCGTTCCGGTCTTTCTTGTCTTTCCGATCGTCGGCAGTAATCCGTCTTCCAATTCGATCACCGGTTTTCCCTGTTCATACCGGTCATGGTAGATATATCCGTCCCTGCTGATCTGCACATCCATATAGGTAGACAGCGCATTTACAACAGAAGAACCGACACCATGCAAACCTCCGCTGGTCTTGTATGCCGAATCGTCGAATTTTCCGCCCGCATGAAGTGTCGTGTATACCACACGAGCTGCCGATACTCCTGTTGCATGAAGGTCTACCGGTACACCACGTCCGTTATCTGCGATCGTTGCCGAACCGTCTTTTTCCAGTGTCACATGAATCTCGCTGCAATATCCGGCAAGATGCTCATCCACCGCATTATCCACGATCTCATAGATCAGATGGTTCAGACCTTTGGTTGAAACACTTCCTATATACATTCCGGGTCTTTTTCTTACCGCTTCCAGTCCCTCCAGGATCGCGATACTTCCCGCATCATATGTATTCTTTTTCGCCATTCTTTCTATATCCTTTCTCCGTTTCCATCTGTATGACAGACATTGAAAAACATCACATCTGATACCTTCCACAAGTATCATACAGATTTTTCCATACTTTGGATATCTTATCATAAAAATATTTTCGAATCAAGACAGCACCTGATGCAGAAGCTCTGCAAGAAGTTCCATAGCATTTCGCATCTCTTCTACTGTATTCGTCTGCGCTCCTGCCTCGACCAGAAGTGTCTTCGGTTTGAAATGCATGTTATAGCGGTATGCCCGAAGGAAAATGTGTCTGGCAAATCCCGGATAATATTTGGCTGCTGCAATCTCCATCTGAAGGGAAAATGCCAGATTGTCTTCCAGATATGGATTCGGAAGATAACTGATATTTCCATTTGCCCGCGTTCTGCTGAGTCCGTTGAAGAACATGATCTGCGCCGTCTGTCTGCCATCCACCTCTGTCACAAGATGTGTCCCTTCCGCCACACCGTCCCGGTGGAGGTCGATCACCACTTCTATACTTGGATTATCTTTTAATATCTTCTGCACATCCGGTTCCGCAAGCTGATATGCTTTGCTGCGGTCCAGTTTGCCATTTACCAGATCATAAACACCTGTGTGATGATACGTCTCGATTCCATACTTTTGATTCAAAAGATCTGTCAGATACGTTCCCATACCTACAATCGATGTATTCGCATCCCCCGGAACAGAATCTTTAAACTGCTCCTGGGAATGTGTATGATAGATCAGCACCTTCGGTCCGGCTGCCTCTTCATTAGAATTGGAATTCAGCTTCATATTCTTTCCAAGCAGCCGGTCTGCATTGATCAGATTTGCATCCGCCATCGTACTGCTGTCCACTGTGTAAAAATGGCTCATCAGATATTCGTAATCTCTTAATTTATCCATGGATATGTCTACTTTAGCCTCCGGTATCTTCACCATCTCCTGCTGCGTGACACTTTGCCCCTGCGTAATGAGCTTTCCATTTTCATCCACGGCATTTTCATCATTCGCCTGCTTTTCTAATATCATGGCATAGGTCTGGGAATCTTCGGCGATAGTATCCTCTTTTTCCGCTGACAGATAGGTTCCAATCGGGAACAATTTCATCACTGTCTGTGTCACGTCCTCTGCAGGACCTCCGACATGGTCTTTTTCCGATGTATAAGTCAGTGTCGTCATTATATTTCCGACAGCACAATCTGCAATAACCTCTTTTTCTTTTTCCAGGAATGATATTTTCAGTTCTCGTACTGTTCCATTTTCTTTTATTACATGACCTCTTATGAAACAGGTCAGAAGTATTCCAGCACTGCCCCAGGCTGCACACTTCATATATTTTTCCAACATTCTCTGCCTGTCTTTCTTTTTCACATTTTTAACACCTCTGCCGTTTACTGATTTTTACGATATCTTAGTTCTTACTATAATTATGGCAATATTGTAAATGTTATGACTGCATTATTTTTTCTTTCCCCGCAAAAAGCATATTCATTGCTTCTGAAATTGTATAACTGATTCGTCTTACTGTATCATCAATATCTTTTGGTGTCACAAACATACCATTCAGATGCGGAGCAATCAATTCCTTTACCAGTTCATATTTCTCTGCGGAATTATATCCCTGCAATACCACTCCCACCCCTTTTAATGTTTCTGATGTTTCCAGTGCCGTAATAAAGTTCTCCATTGTATCATTCACAATGGTTGCCGCATCCACAACTGTCGGCACTCCGATTGCAATGACCGGAATTCCCATCGTATCTTTTGTAATCTCACTTCGGTGATTTCCAACCCCTGCTCCCGGATAAATTCCCGCATCAGAAATCTGTATTGTCCGGTTCAGTCTTTTGGTACTTCTTGCTGCCAGTGCATCAATTACCATAATCAGATCAGGGGTTGTCTCATTTACTATTCCCCGTATAATTTCTGCAGACTCCATCCCTGTCTGTGCCATCACTCCCGGAACGATCGCACTTACAATCCTGCTTCCGCCTTTTCCCACTGCATACCTTCCATATTCCTGCACAATATGTCTGGTAACATTCAACTGATCCACCACATACGGTCCCAGTGCATCCGGTGTCACTTCACGATTGCCAAGGCCTACAACAAGTACCGAATATCCTTTTTCCTGATTTTCTTCCGTATCTTTCATATATTTTTCCAAAAAATCTGCCAATGTCTCCGATATTTCCCTGTGATACCCTTCATCTGCAGCTGCCATATTCGGCGCTTCCAGTGTCAGATATGTTCCCACAGGTTTTCCCATCGCCTTCGCCCCATTTTCCGTTTCAATCCTGACCGTTGTGATCTTAATCTCCTTTTCTTCATCATACTCCTCTTCCAGAACGACACCTGATACCTCCACATGATCCGATTCAAACCGTTCTTTCTGTTCCATCGCAAGATCCGTCCGTATCTTATACTTCTCCACCATCATTTTTATCCATCCTTTCTCAAATTAATGCTAGTTTTTCCAATATTTTCAGAAATATGTATTGACAGATTCCAATTCATGCCCTAAAATAAATTCGTATGTTTCGTTAGATCGTCCGTGTCCGGCTCTAACGAACTGGAAATCGAATTAAAAAAATCGAAATACATTGATATCGGAGGTGGACAAATTGGCTAATATCAAATCTGCAAAGAAAAGAATTTTAGTAAACGAAACAAAAGCTGCTAGAAACAAAGCAATCAAGTCTAAAGTAAAAACTTGCGTAAAGAAAGTTGAAACAGCTGTAGCTAACAAAGATGCCGCTGCTGCTGCAGACGCATTAAAAGTTGCAATCGTTGAAATCAATAAAGCTGGAAGCAAGGGTGTTTACCACAAAAACACATGCTCTAGAAAGATTTCCCGTCTGACAAAAGCTGTTAACGGAATTGCTTAATAATAGAGATTAAACTCGAGTTGCAAAATTTTTAGAACCCGGATCATCCCGTCAATGATCTGGGTTTTTTTCTATTTAATTAATCATCGCGTCCTCTCAGTCCACGAGAAAGACTTGGTATTCTGTTTGTTGCTGGATGTCACGATGCAGAAGTTCTAAGGCAGTCCGCCTTCCCTAAGGGCAAAAGCCACTCCGCTCAAACTCACCCCTACGGGGCTCAAACAGTTCGCTCCGGGTAACCAGCTTAGTGAATTAACTAGAAAAAGGATACAGCAACCGCCGTACCCTTTTCGTATGTATTCTTATTCTAACAAATCTGATGATTAGTTGTTGATCAGTTTATCTTCTCCATTCCAGCTGTAGAGCTTTCTGATCTCTGCTCCGACTTTCTCTGATGGATGTTCTGAAGCAAGTTTTCTCATAGCTTTGAAGTGTACCTGACGTCCTGCCGGAGACATGTCTAATAAGAAGTCTTTTGCAAATGTTCCGTCCTGGATGTCTGTCAGAATCTGTTTCATAGCTTTCTTTGTCTCAGCTGTAACGATCTTAGGTCCTGTTACATAGTCACCATATTCAGCTGTGTTAGAGATAGAGTATCTCATTCCAGCGAATCCTGACTGATAGATCAGGTCTACGATCAGTTTCATCTCATGGATACACTCGAAGTAAGCGTTTCTTGGATCATATCCAGCTTCGCAAAGTGTCTCGAAACCAGCCTGCATAAGTGCACAAACACCACCGCAAAGTACTGCCTGCTCACCGAAGAGGTCTGTCTCTGTCTCTGTTCTGAATGTTGTCTCAAGAAGACCAGCTCTTGCTCCACCGATTGCAAGACCATATGCAAGTGCACGATCCCAAGCTTTTCCTGTAGCATCCTGCTCTACAGCGATAAGGCAAGGTGTTCCTTTTCCAGCCTGATACTCACTTCTTACTGTGTGTCCCGGTGCCTTAGGAGCGATCATTGTTACATCTACATTCTTTGGTGGGTTGATGCATCCAAAGTGAATGTTGAAACCATGAGCGAACATTAACATATTACCTTCTTCAAGGTTTGGTTCGATGTCTTTCTTGTACATATCTGCCTGTAACTCATCGTTGATCAGGATCATGATGATGTCAGCCTGTTTTGCTGCTTCAGCTGCTGTGAATACTTTGAATCCCTGAGCTTCAGCTTTTGCCCATGATTTACTTCCTTCATAAAGACCAACGATAACATCGCATCCGGACTCTTTTAAGTTCAGAGCATGTGCATGTCCCTGGCTACCATAACCGATGATAGCGATCTTCTGTCCCTCTAATACTGATAAATTACAATCTTCCTGGTAAAAAATTCTTGCTGCCATTATAGCATACCTCCTAAAAAATAAATGATTTTTTATTTTCTTAAACAAGGGGTCGCCCTTCCACCGGGCTCGTCTCTGTTTAATGTCTGATTAAAATGTGTTACTGTTTGTCCATTATAATATATCAATTATAATGTGTTGATGTTTCCTTCCTGATCAATGACTGTTACATCCTTGATTCCTCTCTGTAATCCGGTAATACCTGTTCTTGCAAGTTCAAGAATCTCGTAACCTTCCAGAAGTTCCAGAAACGCATCTACTTTTGAACCATTTCCTGTCAGTTCCACCATCAGGGAATCCTTCTCTACATCAACAATCTTCGCGCGGAATATATCCGCCACAGATATGATCTCCGTTCTCTCCGTCTTATTCGCCCGAACCTTCACCATGATCAGTTCACGATATACCGAATCTTCCGGCTGAAGTACTTTGATCTCAATGACATCTTCCAGCTTTCTGACCTGCTTTTCGATTTGCGATAAGATCAGCTCATCTCCGCTGGCCACAATGGTAATTCTGGTAAATCTCGGATCTGCCGTAACTCCGGCAGTTATACTGTCGATACTGTATCCTCGTCTGCTGAACAGTCCGGATACACGGCTTAATACACCGGGATTATTGTCTACCAATAATGAAAATACTCTTTGCATATTGCACCTCTTTTCTATCATTTATAAAAAACAGAGTGCGTTCTGTTTTTTTATAATAACAACTACTTCTTCTTTTGTCAAGTATTGGCACCCATATTTTTACATTTTTCACAAAATGCAGGATTACCGCATTATTTCAGGATGATCCCGGCAATGTCTTCCGGCGTCCCGACAACGTATACTGCGCCTGCTTTTTCCAGTTCTTCACGGTTGCCGAATCCGTATAATACCCCCATACAGTCAAGCCCTTCCTGCTTTGCCCCAAGCACATCATGTTCACGGTCACCGATCATCAGTATCCTCTTCTTATCCTGCATCCGGCAGGTATTGATCAGATATCCGATCACCTCTGCCTTACTGCCTCTGCCTCCGTCCAGTTCCATACCTGCCACATATTCAAAATATTGATCCAGGTCAAAATGTTCAATGATCCTTCTCGCATATACTTCCGGTTTGGACGTCGCAACAAAAAGTCTTTTTCCTGCTGCCTTCAATGCCTTTAATGATTTTTCAAACCCGGGATACACCGAACACTCAAAAATCCCCGTATCCTGATAATATTCCCTGTAATACTCCACCGCCTTCCAGCTTTTCTCATCGTCAAATCCATAGAATCTGGCGAACGAATCGGTAAGCGGCGGACCGATGAATTTATATAATTTTTCCCGTTCGGTCTCTTCAATTCCGAATTTCTCCAGCGCATACATCACCGAATTCGTAATTCCCGGCGAAGAATCGATGATCGTGCCATCCAGATCAAAGAAACAGATATCATACATTTTATCAAGCTTTTCTTTTTCCATATTCTCTACCTGCCTGCTTCGAAAAATACCGGAGCCGTCCTTCTGCGTTTTTTCCGCATCCGTCACACCCCGGTATTATTATAACCGTTCCATCTATACTTTTGCAAACTGTATCATCCAGAGAAGCAGAAGATGCACCGGATAAAATCCGTAGAAAAACCATTTTTCCCAGCCGTGTGCTGTTTTGTCTGCTTTATTATACATACACTGTATAACCACTCCCGATGCTGCCGGCCCGATACAGGCGCATGCAGAATGTATGAGCGCACTCTCCAGCCCGCAGTCCGCCCTGTATGACAACACATTCAGCAGAAAGAAGAGTCCCGCTGCTTTTCCATATGCCAGTGATACTTTTTTCCTGTCCCCATATGCATTTGCAAACAGCATCGTAAATACCGGTGCCAGAAGTGCCCAGTCCGTCCAGAGCGAACAGATTACCAGCACGCACAGCCATAGCATTTTCTCCCCTTTATGTTTTACATGATCTGCAACCCACACCACTCCCAGACATAGAAGAAGGCTGAACATCATGTTCAGGTTCGTCTGTTTCAATGCCAGCATGAAGGGGATCTGTGAAAGGATTCCAAATACAAGCAACCGCAGTGCATAGTTCTTTACAGATCTTGTGTAATGATATCCTTCCACAAGGAAATAGCACATAGTAATGGCTGTAAAATACCCGATATCAACCATAACTTCCTGCCCTGTACTGCCTTCTTTTAAAAATATATAGGCAAAATGATTACAGAACATAGCTGCCATTGCCAGATATTTTATTGCATTTCTACTCATACTTCCCTCTCCATTTTCATTCTTCGATATTTCTGATAAATCCGACATAGGTCGCTCCAAAATAAACTACATATACGCCAAAGAACAGGGCGAATGAAATTGCAAAATACTGTAACACCGGTGTACTGACTCCTGTATAGAAGTTAAATCCGGCACCCATATACACCGCTACGATCCCGCTGATCACTGCCGAAAGGATTGCCGGGCACAGATAATACCCGGACAGCTGACGGAATACGGTCTGTTGGATCTCGCGTCTTCCAAGGCCGATTTTCGAAAGCACCTGGTAGCGGAACCTATATTTTGCCGAATCGCTTAGCTGTTGTACCGATAACACCGTCAATGCAATACACAAAAATACCAGCCCGATATACATACATGGGAATGTGATACAACTCATCATATATCTGACCTCAGCCGATGCATTTTCCCGCACAAGATTCACCGCAGCATATGTGACAATGGTATCCGTACCATAACATACATTATCATCGTCTTCTTCCATGTATGTATGACCGGCATAATCATGTTTATCTGACAGATTATCCAGCTTATTCTGCAGGTTATCCGGTACTTTTTTCTTCACACTTACCGCAAGTTCCGAATAGTACGGTGTCATCTGCTGTATCCGTTCATCCGGCACAACGATGATATAATCGCCGCCGTTATGTCCGTCCTGCGAAAATGATTCGGTGCAGATCTTCCTGCAGGTCAGTGTCTCTCCAAGGTCCTGAAGCTTCCCGTCATCCGTAAAATCTCCGGTTTCCTTATACACTCTTTGCTTCATCTGAAGGATATATTCATTTTTTTCAAGCGTTTCCGTGGAATATCCCAGCATTTTTCTCAGATGATTGTAATCACTCAGCCCCATATATGTATCATATCTGCAATATGCATCATCATCGGAACCTTTACGTATCTTTTTCTCATCCGGTGTTCCCTCTTCTCTGCGGTACTCATCTCCAAAATACCGCAGATGCGTATACAGCCATGTATTCATTGTGTTCGTATGATTTTCATAAATACGGTACACGCACGAATCCTTTACACCTGCTTCTTCTCCGACAATATCCAATTCCTTTGCAAAATCATATTCCGGATTCTGACTGTTCACCTGTACATCAAATGGAAATTTCATCTCTAAAACCTGATTCTGCCAGTCCGTAAACATTAATGCAACCAAGCACCCCAGAAATGCGACCATAAAAAGCACCGTAAGTGTTCCCATGGTAAACCGCATCGTTTTCAATTTAGATGCAAACTGACGCAGCAGGAACAGATTCTGCCCCCGGTAGATCCGATCTTCCAGATATGGTGAAGCTGGCAGCAATTCTCCAAGCAGATATCTCTGATCTACATTTTCCAGAATATGTTCTGCCCTGTCAAAATATTTCTTCCTGCGATAATATCCTGTCACAATCCATATCCCAAGGATGATCCACCAGAAAATGAGAATCAATGCAGCTGCGTTTCTGTTATACCCTGTAATATAGAAGAACCCCATCAGTAATATCATACACAGGAGGTGCAGCAGACATATCAGAATCTTATCTTTTATATATTCCGAAAATCTCATATGCGGTACCCCATTCCCCGTTTTGTCTCAATGAAATCCGTCACTCCGATGTCAGCCAGTTTTCCTCTGAGTCTTGTAACATTCACACTTAATGTATTGTCATCTATGAAGACTTCATTGTCCCACAGGTATTCGATCATATCCAGTCTCGGAACAATCTCACCCTTTTTCTGATATAGAAGATGCAGGATCTTCAACTCATTTTTCGTAAGATCTATCTTTTTTCCTTCATGCTCTATGCAGCCTCCCACAACATTTAGGATTACACCTTTATATTCCATGTTCAAGGCATTACCCCTTGATTTCTCTGCATTTTTATCGGTAGTTCTTTTTAGTACTACGCCTATTCTTGCCAGCAGAATCGGTGGATTGAACGGTTTTGTGATATAATCATCTGCTCCTTTCAAGATTCCGGTCAGTTCATCCATGGAATCTGTCCGGCTGGTCAGAAATATGATTGGAATATCTGAATGTTCTTTCAGCTTCGTACAGATGTCAAAGCCGCTTTCCCCCGGAAGATTCCAATCTAGGAGTACCAGATCCGGTGCCGGTATCATGCTGCATATCTGCTCTGCCGTACCTTTAAATTCTTCGATTATCTCTGCTTCATAAAAAGCATTTTCCAGGAGCTGTTTTAATTCCTTTCGGATACCCGGATCATCTTCTACAATAACAATCTTCATGTCTTTCTCCTCATGATATTCCTTTTATAATTATACTGATAAATACAGAACAGATTGTAGAAAATACGCTTTTACATTTTCCACAATCTGTTCATTATAGCATATAACATACGTTGAATATGTTTGTATTATTTCACAAGAAGTGATGTTCCAGTCATCTCAGCCGGCTGTTCCATACCCATCAGTTCGATCAGTGTAGGAGCAATATCTGCCAGGCATCCGTCTTCTTTCAACTTGTATGCAGGATCTGCATTTACAAGGATGAATGGTACAGGATTGGTTGTATGTGCTGTAAATGGCTCTTTTGTCTCTTCATCGATCATGTACTCTGCATTACCGTGATCTGCACAGATGAACATCTGTCCGTCAGCTTCTTTTAATGCTTCGTAAGCCTTTCCTACACACTCGTCAACTGCTTCAATGGCTTTTACAGCAGCCTCGATCACACCAGTATGACCTACCATGTCAGGGTTGGCAAAGTTAATTACGATAACATCATACTTATCAGACTTGATCGCTGCAACGAGCTTGTCACATACTTCATATGCACTCATCTCTGGCTTCAAATCATAAGTAGCAACCTTTGGAGATTTTACAAGAATTCTATCTTCTCCTTCATTTGGTTCCTCTACACCGCCATTGAAGAAGAATGTTACGTGAGCATACTTCTCTGTCTCAGCGATACGTGCCTGTTTCTTGCCGTTCTTAGCAAGGAACTCACCAAATGTATTAGTGATTTCTTCTTTCACAAATGCGACCTGTTTATTTTCGATTGTAGCGTCGTATTCTGTAAAGCATACAAATGTTGTCTTGATTCTGTCTCCTCTGTCAAATCCGTCAAAGCTGTCGTCACAGAATGTTCTTGTGAGCTCTCTTGCTCTGTCCGGGCGGAAGTTGAAGAATACTACGGAATCATTTTCTTTGATCGTTGCAACCGGTGCGCCGTCCTTTGTTACTACAAATGGTACAACGAACTCATCCGTTACATCTGCATCATAAGAAGCCTGGATTCCCTCTGTAGCAGAAGCAGCTGTCTCGCCTTCGCCTGCTGAAAGTGCCTTGTAAGCCTTTTCTACACGATCCCAGCGGTTATCACGGTCCATTGCATAATAACGTCCGGAAACACTTGCAACCTCTCCTACGCCGATTTCTTTCATCTTAGCTTCTAACTGCTCTACATACTCTTTTCCTGAAGCCGGTGGTGTATCACGACCGTCAAGGAAGCAGTGTACGTATACTTTCTCAAGTCCCTGTCTCTTAGCCAGTTCCAGAAGGCCGAAAATATGTCCGATGTGGCTGTGAACACCACCGTCAGATACCAGCCCCATCAGGTGCAGTGCAGAATCATTCTTCTTGGCATTCTCACATGCAGCCAGAAGTGCTTTATTCTCGAAGAATACACCATCTTCAATTGCCTTTGTAATCTTTGTCAGTTCCTGATAAATGATACGTCCGGCACCCATATTCATATGGCCAACTTCTGAGTTACCCATCTGTCCGTCCGGAAGTCCTACTGCAAGTCCGCTGGCATTTCCTTTTACACATGGATATTCTGACATCAGTTTATCCATAACAGGTGTTTTTGCCATAGCAATTGCATTACCTTCTGTCTTTTCATTCAGTCCATAACCGTCTAAGATCATAAGTACTGTTGGTTTCTTACTCATTTTTAATATCACCTTTCGTCTTAAATATCACTTTTACAGCATAAAACCGCAGGAAGCAGTCAAACGAAAGCCTCCTGCGGCTGATTTTCTAAATCTTATTTGTAGTTTACGATCTTTCCGAAATCAGCTTTCAGAGATGCTCCACCTACAAGTCCGCCGTCGATATCAGCCTGAGCGAATAACTCTGCTGCATTTCCAGCGTTTACAGATCCGCCGTACTGGATACGGATAGCTTCTGCTGTAGCTTCATCATATACTTCAGCGATGCATGCACGAATACCAGCGCAAACTTCTTCAGCCTGCTCTGTAGTAGCTGTCTTACCTGTTCCGATAGCCCAGATTGGCTCGTAAGCGATCACTGCTGTCTTAGCCTGATCAGCTGTTACATTCTGGAATCCAACTTTAACCTGCTGACGGATGAAGTCCATTGTTACACCCTGTTCTCTCTGCTCCAGAGTCTCTCCACAGCACATGATTGGTGTAATACCATGCTCGAAAGCTTTCAGCATTTTCTTATTTACTGTCTCGTTTGTCTCTGCAAAGTATTCTCTTCTTTCAGAGTGTCCAAGAACAACGTATTTTACTCCTGCATCTGTAAGCATAGCCGGAGAGATTTCTCCTGTATACGCTCCGCTTTCTTCAAAATACATATTCTCAGCACCAACCTGGATGTTAGTTCCCTTTACAGCCTCTGCTACAGGGATAATGTCGATTGCAGGCACGCAGAATACTACGTCTACATCTTCATTAGCTACTAATGGTTTTAATTCTTCAACTAAAGCTACTGCTTCACTTGGAGTTTTGTTCATTTTCCAGTTTCCGGCTACGATTTTCTTTCTTGCCATCTTTCCAAACCTCCTTATTCTATTTATCGTTAGCTGCTGCTACACCTGGGAGTTCTTTTCCTTCAAGGAATTCAAGAGAAGCTCCACCACCTGTTGAAATGTGTGTCATCTTATCTCCATATCCCAGCTGGTTAACTGCTGCTGCAGAATCTCCTCCGCCGATGATTGTTACAGCGTCTGTGTCTGCAAGTGCTTTTGCAACCATTTCTGTTCCTTTTGCAAATTTAGGCATCTCGAAGCATCCCATTGGTCCGTTCCATACAACTGTCTTAGCATCTTTTACTGCATCGCTGAAGATCTTAGCTGTCTCTGGTCCGATATCGAGTCCTTCCCATCCTTCCGGGATCTCTCCAGTTTTTACTACCTGAGTATTTGCATCATTAGAGAAATCATCTCCGATAACGTTATCTACAGGAAGAAGGAGTTTTACACCTTTGGCTTTTGCTTTTTCGATCATATCAAGTGCATACTGACAGTAATCTTCTTCCAGAAGGGATTTTCCTACTGTACCACCCTGTGCTTTTGCAAATGTATATGCCATTCCTCCTCCGATAAGCAGAGTATCTACTTTGTCAAGAAGGTTCTCGATTACAGAAATCTTGCTTGAAACTTTTGCTCCGCCAAGGATTGCTACGAATGGTCTTTCCGGATTGTTGACTGCATTTCCAAGGAAATCAATTTCTTTCTGCATAAGGTATCCAACAACTGCTGTATCTACGTATTTTGTAACTCCTACGTTAGAGCAGTGTGCACGGTGTGCTGTTCCGAATGCATCGTTAACAAATACGTCGCAAAGAGAAGCGAGATCTTTACTGAATGCATCTTCATTCTTTGTCTCTTCTGCTCTGTAACGTGTGTTTTCAAGGAGGATAACATCTCCATCTTTCATCCCAGCTACTGCTGCTTTCGCATTTGGTCCAACAACTTCCGGATCAGCTGCAAATTTTACTTCCTGTCCAAGGAGTTCTGAAAGGCGAACTGCTACAGGAGCAAGAGATAATTCTGGAACCGGCTGTCCCTTTGGCTTTCCAAGATGAGAGCAAAGGATAACCTTTCCGCCATCAGCGATTAATTTTTTGATTGTAGGAAGTGCTGCAACAAGACGATTCTCGTCTGTAATCTTTCCATCGATAAGTGGAACGTTGAAGTCACATCTTACAAGTACTTTTTTTCCTTTTACGTTAATGTCATCTACAGATTTTTTATTAAGCATAGTACTGCCTCCTGGTTATATATTTTATAACTGCAAAAAGGGTCCGGCCCAATAAGACCGGACCCTTTGTGAGTCTTAATTCATGCTCTAAATTATGCTAATTCAGAGAAGTATTTGATTGTTCTTACCATCTGGCTTGTGTATGAGTTCTCATTGTCATACCAAGAAACAACCTGAACTTCTGTAGTTCCGTTTTCCAGTGGAAGTACCATTGTCTGAGTAGCATCGAATAATGAACCATATCTCATTCCAACGATATCGCTAGATACGATTTCATCTGTGTTGTATCCGAAGGACTCTGTAGAAGCTGCTTTCATAGCTGCGTTGATTTCATCAACTGTTACATGTCCTTTTACAACTGCTGTAAGGATTGTTGTAGATCCTGTAGGTGTTGGTACACGCTGAGCAGATCCGATTAACTTTCCGTTCAGTTCTGGGATAACAAGTCCGATTGCTTTTGCAGCACCTGTGCTGTTAGGTACGATGTTAACTGCAGCTGCACGAGATCTTCTGAGGTCACCTTTTCTCTGTGGTCCGTCAAGAGTCATCTGATCTCCTGTGTAAGCGTGAATTGTGCACATGATACCAGACTCGATTGGTGCAAGATCGTTAAGAGCTTTTGCCATTGGAGCCAGGCAGTTTGTTGTACAAGAAGCTGCAGAAATTACTGTATCTTCTGGTTTCAGTGTTTCGTGGTTTACGTTATATACGATAGTTGGCAGGTCGTTTCCAGCTGGTGCGGAAATAACAACTTTTCTTGCTCCTGCTTTGATATGAGCAGATGCTTTTTCTTTAGATGTATAGAATCCTGTACACTCCAGAACTACGTCTACACCAATCTCTCCCCAAGGAAGTTCTTCAGCGTTAGCTTTAGCATAGATTTTGATTTCTTTTCCATCAACGATGATAGAATCATCTGTTGCTTTTACAGTATCAGCTAAAGCGTATTTTCCCTGTGAAGAATCATATTTTAACAGGTGTGCAAGCATCTTAGGAGATGTTAAGTCGTTGATTGCTACAACTTCATATCCTTCTGCTCCGAACATCTGTCTGAATGCAAGACGTCCAATACGTCCAAATCCATTAATCGCTACTTTTACTGCCATGATTAATTCCTCCTAAAGTTTGTTTATTAACTACTTATGCAGTCTACATTGTGAAATCTTTCTCAAGCCCTTTAGAAGCTCTATCAAGACCTCTCAACTGCTAATAATTGTACTTTATCTGATACAAAATTTCAAGAGGTTTTCCTATTTTTATATAAGTTGCTTAAAAACAGGCTTTTGTTCAAAAAATTCTGTATAATATTTAAAGCCGCAGGACTTCAAAATTTCTTCTGCCTTTGCAAAATCATACGCAATATGCTCCGGTTTATGTGCATCGGCTCCAATCGTAATGATCTCACCGCCAAGCTCACGATAACGCTTCAATACATCCGGATGTGGATGTGCGAACGGAAGGCCATACTTCAATCCGGCCGAATTCACTTCCAGACCCTTTTCCTTCTCAATCAATAGTTTCAAAATCTCGTCTATAATATCCGCATAATCTGTATACGAATATTCTTTTTCCCTTGATTTTCCATATCTTACAACATAATCCAGATGACCAAGTGTCTGAAAGCAGTCCGAAGTTCTCACATTTTCCAGCGTTGTCTCCATCATCAGACGGTACGCCTCTTTGTCAGTACGGTCTGTAAAAAGCTTTTCTGCCGCAGGATCAGTATATAATATGTTCCCTTCCGCATCTTTCTTATACGGAACATTGTGAACCGATCCAATCACGAAATCAAACGGATATTTCTTCGTCAGTTCTTCATAATAATCTTTCAGATATGTCCTAAGTCCCAGTTCTATTCCAATCCTGATATTCAGTTTTCCTGCATATTCTTCCTGAAGTTTCTGCATTTCCACAAAATAAGCATCCACATCAAAGATACCTTCTTCTCCCCATTCCAGATCATCCTTGTCAAAATGATCCGTAAAGCAAATGGTTTTCAACCCTTTTCTGACTGCCTCATCCGCCATATCGCGTGGACAGGCTTCGGAATCCGTTGAAAACCATGTGTGCATATGCATATCCGCCTGTATCATAACTTATTCCTCTTTATTTTGTATTTTATCAATATTCTTTATGTTTCCTACTTATCCGCAATGATCGTTCCGCCGCCAAGTACGTATTCTCCGTCATATAATACGACAGCCTGTCCCGGTGTGATCGCTCTCTGCGGCTCTTCAAATGTACAGAGGATCTCATCTTCTCCCGTCTTTTCAACGGTACACCATGCACCTCTGTGATTATAACGAATCTTCGCCCACACTCTTTTCGGCTCTGTCAGATCTTCTACCGTCATGAAATTCACCTGATCTGCGCGCACATAACGGGACATAGATTCCTCATTTGATCCCACTACAACTTCATTGGTTTCCGGGCGGATCTCCAATACGAACACCGGATGTCCGAGAGACAGTCCCAGACCTTTTCTCTGTCCCACCGTATAATGAATGATTCCTTTATGTTTTCCGACAACCGTTCCATCCGAAAGCACGAAATTGCCCGGCGTAATCTTTGCATCTGAATTTTCTTCGATATAAGACGCATAATCTCCATCTGACACAAAGCAGATATCCTGACTATCCGGCTTATGTGCAACAAGAAGGCCTATTTCATCTGCCATTGCACGGATCTGATCTTTTGTATATTCTCCAACCGGCATCAGTGTCTTCGAAAGCTGATCCTGTGTAAGGTTATAAAGTGCATATGTCTGATCTTTTGCCGCAGTCGCAGAATTACGGATTGCATATCTTCCATTCGACAGCTTCTCTACCCTGGCATAATGTCCCGTTGCTATATACTCCGCACCAATATCAAGGCTTCGCTTTAACAATGATTCCCATTTCACATATCGGTTACAGGCGATACACGGGTTCGGCGTTCTTCCATGCAGATAATCATCGATAAAATAATCAATGACATTTTCTTTAAATTCTTTTTTAAAATTCATGACATAATACGGAATATCCAGCGCTGCTGCCACTCTTCTGGCATCATCCACTGCACTGAGTCCACAACAGCCGCCATGTTCTTCCATCGCGGCTTCTTCTTCATCCTGCCAGATCTGCATCGTGACTCCTATTACATCATATCCCTGATTTTTTAAAAGCCAGGCTGCCACGGAGGAGTCAACCCCTCCGGACATCCCGACTACAACTTTTTTCTTTTCCATATAAAGTTCTCCGGCTTAATATTCTTCCTCTTCCGCCTCTTCACCTTCGTGAATATCAGACTTCGGTTTCTTGAGTCCTTCAATCTTGATATCATGCTTTTCTGCATAATCCCATAAAGCTGCGTGGATTGCTTCCTCTGCAAGCAGTGAGCAGTGCACTTTTACCGGCGGAAGTCCATCCAGAGCTTCCATAACTGCTTTATTCGTAACTTCCATAGCTTCCTGGATTGTCTTTCCTTTTACCATCTCTGTTGCCATACTGCTTGTTGCAACTGCGGCACCACATCCGAATGTTTTAAATTTTACATCACGGATGATCTGATTGTCGTCGATATCAAGGTAAATTCTCATGATATCTCCACATTTTGCATTTCCTACGGTTCCAACGCCACTGGCATTTTCAATTTCTCCTACATTTCTTGGATGTTCAAAATGATCCATTACTTTTTCTGAATACATATCTAAATTACTCCTTTTGTCTTTTTATCTAAATGTTTTGACTGTTTTGTCCGAATGTGTTCTGTACATAATCTGAATTATTTCTCGCCCTGTTTTTTAATGAAGTCTTCATACAGAGGAGACATTTCTCTTAAGTGCGCAACGATCTCTTTCAGATTGTCTACAACATAATCGATATCTTCTTTTTCAATTTCTTCGTTCAATGTCAGTCTTAATGATCCGTGAGCGATCTCATGAGGCAGACCGATGGCAAGCAGAACGTGTGATGGGTCTAATGATCCGGATGTGCATGCAGATCCGCTTGATCCACAGATTCCTTTCATGTCAAGTTTGATCAGAAGCGACTCACCTTCTACGAACTGGAAGCTGAAGTTTGCATTATTTGGAAGACGGTCTGTTCTGTGTCCGTTCAGACGACAGTATGGAATTTCATTCAGCACTCTGTCGATCAGATAGTCTCTGACTTCTCTTTCTTTTGCTGTTCTTTCTTCCATGTTGGCTGCTGCACGTTTTGCTGCTGTTCCGATTCCTACGATTCCAGGAACATTCTCTGTACCTGCACGACGCTTTCTCTCCTGTGCTCCACCATGGATAAACGAACGGATCTTTACGCCCGTACGGATGTACATGATTCCGATTCCCTTTGGTCCGTTGAACTTGTGTCCGCTGGCGCTTAACATATCAATATGGCATTCGTCTACATTGATCGGAAGCTGTCCGAAAGCCTGTACTGCATCGGTATGGAACAGAATGCCATGTTCATGAGCGATCTCACCGATTTCCTTGATTGGCTGGATGGTACCGATCTCGTTATTTGCAAACATAACAGAGATCAGGATAGTTGTCGGACGGATCGCTGCCTTTAAGTCATCCAGTTTTACTTTTCCGTCTTCATCTACATCAAGGTATGTTACCTCAAATCCTCTTTTTTCAAGATACTCTGCTGTATGAAGAATCGCATGATGCTCGATCTTTGTTGTAATGATATGATTACCTTTGTTCGCATAAGCTTCGGCTGTACATTTTAAAGCCCAGTTATCAGATTCAGATCCACCGCCTGTAAAATAGACCTCATTTGATTTTGCACCGATCATTTCAGCGATTGCATCTCTCTGCTGGTTGATCACTTCTTTGTTTGCAGCGGCAAAGCTGTAAACACTGGATGGATTCCCGAATTTTTCTGTAAAATACGGAAGCATTGCTTCTACAACTTCCGGTGCTGTCTTTGTTGTTGCTGCATTATCAAGATATAATAATTTACTCATTTTATCTCCTCCATTTTCTTTGTATATTCTGTAATGTTTTTGTTTATCAGAATTTTTGTCTGCCGATTACTGGCTGCACTTTGGATTTTCACATTCTCCGTCCGGATTAATGCTTTTACTCTCCTGTATCAGCTCATCCAGCATGATCTGATTCACCGTATCATTAATACTGTCATTAATCTTCTGCCATACATACTTTGTCACGCATCCGTCCGATGCCATGCAGCCTTCTCCTGTTGTAGTATCAAATGCCGCACATTTGACCGGCTCCAGACTTCCCTCCAGTGCTCTTAAGATATCTCCGACAGAGATTTCCGACGGTTTTTTCGCCAGTACATATCCGCCAGAAGCTCCACGAATACTTTTCACCAGCCCTGCCTTTTTCAGAAGTGCAACAAGCTGTTCCAGATAGCGTTCTGAAATTTCCTGTCTTGCGGCCACGCTGCCGATCGACACCGGTTCTTTCTCACTGTATCTGGCAAGATCTATCATGGCACGCAGTCCATATCTACCCTTCGTGGAAAGTTTCATCTTATCACCTCTTTTTAATCCCCAGTATTTTACTAGGATTTTTACTTCTGTAGAATATCACTGCTTTTTAGTTCTGTCAAGCACTATTCTTGAATAACTTATAAAGATACAATTCTCATATATAAAGGAGCCGATTATGTCCGGAAAGCGCGCTCTCATCCGTGGAACAGCTATTTTGACCATTACAAGTTTTGTCACCCGTTTTATGGGATTTTTCTATCGCATTTTTTTGGGTCATACCTTTGGCGAAGAAAATGTAGGCCTTTATCAACTTGTATTTCCTGTATATGCCCTTGGCATCTCTTTTTCCTGTGCCGGAACCGAACTTGCTCTTTCCCGCTGCGTTGCACAGGAAAATGCTGCAGGCCATCCGGAAAAAGCAAAAGAATTATTAAAAACCGGCCTGATATTTACATTTGTTCTTTCCTGTATTCTGACCATTTTTTTACAGCACAATGCACATATGACCGCCATCTCTTTTCTCCATGATTCCAGATGCGAAGAACTGCTGATTTTATTGTCCTATACGTTTCCTTTTGCTTCAATCCACAGCTGCATCTGCGGCTATTCGCTTGGCTTAAAGCAGACAAAAATTCCTGCTGTTTCCCAACTTTTTGAACAGACATTCCGTATTTTATTCGTGTTTCTTTTCTGTTATTACCGCACCAGCCATCAGCTGGATCTTTCCATCTCTTTTGCCGTTGTTGGTCTTGCTATGGGGGAGATCTTTGCATCTTGCTATTGCCTGTACTCTATACACCACACAGCTTCGAAACAAGTGCAGAATTTGCTTTCTGCAAGTACTTTCTGCATCCATCTTTCCAGGCTTTTCAGACACGCCTTTCCTCTTACTGCCAGCCGGGTATTATTGAACATTCTGCAAAGTATAGAAGCCGTATCCATCCCCGTTTTTCTTCAGTATTCCGGAATGTCTTCTTCTCTGTCTTTGCAGGTATATGGAGTTCTGACCGGTATGGCACTTCCTTGTATTCTGTTTCCTTCTGCTATTACCAACGCTGTATCCTCCATGCTTCTTCCTACAGTGGCCGAAATTCAGGAAATGAAAGAGAAGCGCAGACTTCAGGCTATCATTTCAAAAGTCGCTTGTTCCTGCATATTTCTTGGATGTTTCTGTTGTATTTTCCTGCTAATATCCGGGAAATGGATTGGAATCTTTCTGTTCAAAAGTCCGCTTGCGGGTAGTTTTATTCTCACGCTTTCCTGGATTTGTCCGTTTTTATACACTAACACGGTTCTTCTTGGCATGATCAATGGTTTGGGAAAAACTACTTTTTCTTTTATTATCAACTTTTTAAGTCTTTGCATACGGATTGCAGGTGTATGTCTTTTTATACCTATATGGGGCATAAACGGATATCTTACAGGTCTGCTGATCAGCCAGATCTTTTTGTTTTTGTGCTGTATACTTCGTCTCGTAATCTACATAAAGAATTTTTCATAAAAAGATCGACACACAGTATGTTTGAAACATTTCATACTATGTGTCGATCTTTATCGCCATGCGTTCGTAAGGAGCTGCCAGTGGCAGGTCCTGTAGATCACCTACAATGTTTTCAGAAACATTCTGATAATGACAGGATTCACATAACATTCTGTTATCATTCCCAACAGCACCAACATTATCAGTTTTATAGTTTTTCCGGAATTCCACCTGACCACAGGATATTCCAGCATATATTCAAACAATAGTATCCCGGACAAAATATAGAATACGCCCTGTGGCATAACAGCAATCACACAAAGGACAATCCCTTTAATTCCAAGTCTGGCAATGGCCGTACAGATCACCATTCCAACGCAAAAACCCAGCCATATTACTGTTAATATCACCGCATTTTTTCTATACCTTGTTCCAGCTGCCGCCGTAAGAATCAGTAGAAATACCCCTCTGTTTTTTATCAGGTACCAGAAATACTCCTCATATACGATCTCTAACCGGTTATATTGTTCCAGAAAAAACTGATTAAAAATTCCAATGTCGAGTATATACTCCTTCATCCAAAGATTCGCACTGCATATTCCCAGTACAAATCCTGTCATTCCAGCCAGAAGCACATATTTTTGTTTTGTCTGTATCTTCACATATCATTCTCCTTTTTTCAGATTCAGATATCTTATTATATGTGCTCTTTGGGTGGATATGATTTTATCCGTGCAGATACTTTGATTCATATGCAAGGATTGCTGCCATAGTTTTTGAATCCTGTATCTTTCCTTCAAAAATCATCTGTTTCAACTCATCCAATTCATAAGCTTTTACATCCACAAATTCATCTTCATCAAGGCTTTGCTCTCCCGGTATCAGATTACTTGCGACAAAAACTTCGATTCTTTCATCGCAAAATGCAACCGTTGTCCGAATTGTAAGTATCCATTCCAGATTTTCAGAACTGTATCCCGTTTCTTCTTTTAGCTCTCTTGCTGCGCATACAATCCCCTCTTCATTCGGATCATCCAGTTTTCCAGCCGGAATTTCCAATGTGTCTCGTTCCAACGCATTTCGGTACTGTTTTACCATCAAGATCTTTCCATCCTCCATAACCGGGATAACTGCAGCAGCGCCGTCATGATGAATAAAGTCCCATTCTTCTGTATTTCCATTTGAAAATTTCATATGATCCTTGTATACTTTTAAAACCGTTCCCTGATACGCCAGATCTCTTCCTGTACGTATTACATCTTCACTCATTCTTACTTCCTCCTGCTATTCTTTCAAAAGTATCTTTTTTAACTCCAGCCACTCTACAGGATCTGCCACCTGTAGAACTTGCCCGTGGCAGCATCTTTCGGATGTTTTGGTAACCGGCTGTTTCTCATACATACTTTTGTACACAAAATAAGAACCGGTTGACCAAAAATCAACCGGTTCCTGTCATTTCATTTATCTTCTACTTGGCATAGTCTGTAACTCGTGATTCACGAATTACATTAACTTTAATCTGTCCTGGATATTCTAATTCAAATTCAATCTGTTTCGCAATATCTCTGGCCAGTAATACCATATCTGCATCAGATACTTGTTCTGGAACTACCATAACACGAATCTCTCTACCTGCTTGAATTGCAAAAGATTTATCAACACCCTTGAACTGGTTGGTGATATCTTCTAATTGTTTTAACCTGTTTGTGTATGTCTCTAATGTTTCTCGTCTTGCGCCCGGCCTTGCTGCCGAAATCGTGTCTGCAGCCTGTACCACACACGCAATCAGAGTTTCCGGTTCTACATCTCCATGATGTGCCTCTACAGCATTGATAACTGTAGGAGATTCTTTGTATTTTCTACAAAGATCCACACCAATCTGAATATGTGATCCTTCTACATCATGATCGATCGATTTACCGATATCATGAAGAAGTCCTGCACGTTTTGCAAGTCTGACATCTAATCCGATCTCTCCCGCAAGAAGTCCGGATAACTGTGCCACTTCAATCGAATGCTTCAGTGCATTCTGTCCATAGCTTGTTCTGAACTTCATACGTCCGAGAAGTTTAATCAGTTCCGGATGAATTCCATGCACACCGACTTCCAGTGCCGCTGCTTCACCCTCTTCACGAATCATCGTGTCAACTTCTTTCTGCGCCTTTTCTACCATCTCCTCAATTCTTGCCGGATGGATACGTCCGTCAACAATCAGCTTCTCCAGCGCGATTCTTGCCACTTCTCGTCTTATCGGATCAAATCCGGAAAGGACAACTGCTTCCGGTGTATCATCAATAATGAGTTCCACACCCGTCAGTGTCTCTAAAGTACGGATATTACGTCCTTCACGTCCGATAATTCTTCCTTTCATTTCATCACTTGGAAGCTGTACAACCGAAATTGTAGTTTCCGCAACATGATCTGCCGCACATCTCTGGATTGCAGTTACGACGTACTCTTTCGCCTTCTTATCTGCCTCTTCCTTTGCCTGCGCTTCTAATTCCTTGATCATCTTTGCAGTGTCATGTTTTACATCTTCTTCAACAGTTTTTAACAAATATTCTTTTGCCTGTTCGGAGGTAAGTCCTGAGATTCTTTCTAGTTCCTGTACACGCTGCTGACTCAGCTCTTCTACTTTCGCTTCACGCTGTCTCAGCTCTTCTTCCTTCGCTGTAAATCCTGCTTCTCGTCTTTCAATGGCCTCTGATTTTTTATCAAGAGTTTCCTCTTTGGAAAGTATACGCTTCTCGTAACGCTGCAATTCCGATCTGCGTTCCTTTGTCTCTTTTTCAAGTTCGTTCTTATTCTTGATAGACTCTTCCTTGATTTCTAAAAGAGACTCCTTCTTCTTGGCCTCCGCTGTCTTTACTGCATCATCAATGATTTCTCTTGCCCTTGCCTCTGCATTACCAATCTTGGATTCTGCATTGTTCTTCAGGTTTGAGACTGTCAAAAAATGACTGATCACAGCGGCCACAACGATAAGTACGACTGCTACAGCAATCACTATTCCTATCGGCACAGGAGCACCTCCTTATTTAATTTTCATTGTACGATTATTACAACAGTTCAATTTTATACTTTTTACACAAATATGTCAAGCTTTCACTCGCAAACTTGTAACACATTGCGGACATCCTGATAACTGAATCCTTTACGCATCAGATAGCCCATCATTTTCTGCTTTTCCTTCGCATCCGCTGTTTCCGGGTTATAATTTCGTTTCCGCATCAGCGCTTCGATCGCCTGTCTGGAATCTTCCTCCCCGTAGTCCGCTTCTTCAAATACCTGTTCTACAATTTCTGATGAAACGCCTTTTTGCACAAGTGCCGCATAGAGTTCTTTTTTGCTTTTCCGTTCCTTCCTGCTGTCAATAAAACTTCTCGCATATTCCACATCATTAATATAACCAAATGACTTCACATACCGGATTGCCGCCTCAACTGCATCTTCCGCATAACCGCCCTGTTTCAATTTAGTCCGAAGCTGCGATTCCGTTCTTCCCATATCAGAAAGCAGATGCATTGCCCGGAGCTTCGCCCTTTTGGTAATAATCTGCTGAAGACTATCATAGATATCGTCTTCGATCACAGATTCTTCCGCTATATGATAACGGGACAATTCGCCCTTATACAATGTAAAAGCAAACTGTCCGTCTAAATATACTTTATATCTCGTCTTTGACAGCGGTTCGATCTTCGTAACCGTCATCATAGATTATTCTTCCTCTTTTGTAATTCCTTCTGCAGTTGCAGCTTCTTCGTTCTCTTCCACGTCACCTTCCGCTCCAATGTGATAGTGTGCACGGATCTTCTGCTCCAGTTCTTCCATGATCTCCGGATGTTCAGAAAGATATGTCTTCGCATTCTCTCTTCCCTGTCCAATCTTGTCTCCATTGTATGCGAACCAGGCACCACTCTTGCTGACCAGATCACACTTCACTGCAAGATCAAGGATATCTCCTTCTTTGGAAATTCCTTTACCGAACATAATATCGAATTCCGCCTCTTTAAACGGAGGTGCAATCTTATTCTTCACAATCTTTACACGTGTTCTGTTACCAACCATCTCACCGCTCTGTTTCAGAGTCTCAATTCTTCTGACATCCATACGTACAGATGAGTAGAACTTCAGCGCGCGTCCACCGGTTGTTGTCTCCGGATTACCGAACATCACACCTACTTTCTCACGCAGCTGGTTGATAAAGATGACCACACAGTTGGACTTGCTGATTACCGGTGTCAGCTTACGGAGTGCCTGGGACATCAGTCTTGCCTGAAGTCCGACATGGCTGTCTCCCATATCTCCTTCAATCTCCTGCTTTGGTACCAGCGCAGCAACCGAATCCACTACGATGATATCCATCGCTCCGGATCTTACCATTGTCTCTGTAATCTCCAGAGCCTGATCTCCACTGTCCGGCTGTGAAATATACAGCTCATCAATATCTACTCCAATATTCTTCGCATACACAGGATCCAGCGCGTGCTCCGCATCAATAAATCCTGCAATACCGCCTCTCTTCTGCACTTCTGCGATCATATGTAATGCGACTGTTGTCTTACCACTTGACTCTGGTCCGTAGATCTCTACGATACGCCCCTTTGGAACTCCACCGAGCCCCAGTGCAAGGTCCAGGCTTAATGATCCTGTCGGAATCGTCTCAACTGCCACCTGTGCTGCCGGATCTCCCAGACGCATAACTGTTCCTTTACCAAAATCCTTCTCTAATTTTGCAATTGCCGCATCTAATGCACGCTTCTTATCTTCATTTGCCATTATAATTCTCCTTTTCCGTTCATCGAACGAGTGTTCGTTCTCTGGTTAATATAGTATTATACTTCATCCCGAATGTCAATATTTAATTTTCCCTCATTACTTTTCTTTTGTATATCTCGGAGTATTTTACAGAAATGTAAAAGAATACAACCATCTGTGATCCAGATATATTTAACATATCACATAAAACTTTCCGGCGTCAAGATAATCCCCCGTTTTCTTCCGTCTTTTCATTTTTAAAGTCTTGCGTTTTTTACAACCCAGCATATGCACCACCAAACCGTTCTTTTCTTTACTGTCTTCTTTATACTTAACGGGTATTCTGCTATTTTTTGACTTTCCAGATAATATGTCAGCATTCCAACCTTTTCACCTTTTTTCAGCGGTGCATTCCAGTATTTTGCAAGTTCCAGCTTTGCCCGTAATTCTTCCCCGTCTCTTATAAGGATTTTGGAGTTTTCTTCCGCCGGTCTCTCAATTTTCACAGGAACGTTCAGGCAATACTGATACGGCTTTTTATCATCCACGCCACCGGCAACTTTTATTTCCGGTATCTGCATTTTTTTATCTATTTCCCGATATTGATAATGCTCCAGCCCATACTCCATCAACTTCCTGGTATCCTTCCATTTATATCCTTTATTATTCGGCCATCCACATGCAAGAAGCGCTACAATAAATGTACGTTTATCCCGCCTCAGGCTTCCCACATAACAGTATCCTGCATCTGCCGTAAATCCTGTCTTGCCACTTAATGCCCCGTCCATCATATCCAGAAATGCATTATGATTATGACAGGAAAATGACCGTTTCTTTTCCGTATCCTGGAACTGATATTCCTTTGCCCTGGTAACTTCGAGAAATGTCTCTTTTTCCGTGGATATCATGATGCAATAACGCATGATCTTCGCCAGATCTTTGGCCGTCGTAGAATGTACACCCCCTGCATCTTTAGCATCCAGCCCGTTCGGTGTAATAAAATGCGTGTCCTTGCAACCGATCTCTGCCGCTTTTGCATTCATTTTCTCTGCAAATTTTTCGACACTTCCAGCAACTCCTTCGGCCACTGCTACCGCACTGTCATTGTGCGATTCCAACATCAGAGAATACAGCAGATCTTTTAGATAGAATGCTTCTCCTCTCTGCATTCCCAGATGCACCTTCGGCTGTGACACAGCCTGATCCGATACCTCTACCGTCTGGTCCGGATGTTCTTTCAGATACTCCAGCGCGATGATACACGTCATAATCTTTGTTGTGCTTGCCATTGGCCGAATTACATCTGCTTCTTTTTCAAACAATACACGACCGCTGTCCGCATCTATCAGCACTGCCGATCTTGCATAAAGGTTTTCCGGTTCATCTCCAAATATCCGGCCGGAATTTTGTGTTACAGTTTCTGCATTCTCTTCCCATCTTTTATTTCTTATTTCCAGGCTTCTCTCGCGGCATGCCATACCCATGCCGGCAATTAATGCTGCTAACAAAAGGACTGATATCACTTTATGTGGTCGTCTTTTCATATCCTTCCACCCCGGCGCATACTCCGTTGTGAAAATATATGCCCGGTAACGCAAAAAAATCACTCCACCTGTTTCTGACACATGAAATGATTTTTCTTTCTATTATTTATTTATATATCCAATTTTAACTGTACTTCTTCTTCTGCTTCTTCTTTAAACGTCTCTACCTGTTCCGGATTCGGACTTGGAAGGTCATCCAATGAATGAATACTGAACCTTCGCAGAAATTCTTCCGTTGTTCCAAAAAGAATTGGTTTTCCCGGAGCATCCATTCGTCCTCTTTCTGATACAAGATTATATTCTACCAGTTTATTTACCGCATGATCTGACTTCACACCACGTATCTTTTCAATCTCAAGCTTTGTAACTGGCTGCTTATAGGCAATGATCGATAGTGTCTCAAGTAAAACATCCGTAAGGACATGCTTCTTCGGCTGCGATGCCACACGGATCAAATATTCATACATCTCCGTCTTCGTACACATCTGATACGCACCGTCCAATTCTATGATGCGGACGCCTCTGTCTTCCGCCACATATTTATCCATCATTTTATGTATTACTTTACGTGTAGTTTCTTCATCCTGTTCCAGCGCTCTTGCGATCTTTCCGATCTCTACGGAATCCCCCATTGTAAAAAGAATCGCCTCGATGATCCCTTCCATCTGTTTTATTTTTAACTTTGCCATGTTATCTTCCTTATACTTCTTCAACTTTTGATGTAATCATAATCTCATCAAATGGCTGATCCTGCTCTATAAAGATCACGCCTTCCTTCATCAACTGTAAGATTGCAAGAAACGTAACAACCACCTGTACCTTGGAGCTTTGCTTTTTTAATAACGCCCGGAATCCAAATTTCCTGTGCGACCTGGCATATTCCGTCACATAATCAAGCTTGTTCGGAAGTGTTACTTCTTCTTTCTCAATTTTTCCAAATTTACTTCGTACCGGATCAACCTTACTTTCCTGTCTTTTCATTACTTCTTTGAAAATACGGTTAAGCTGCACCAGTGTCAGATCTCCCAGAAGTTCATCCAAGTTCACCGGCGGTACATATCCTTTTACCTCATCCGGAATCGTCGCCGACTTATACATAACCCGGTCACCGTCCAGTTCACGGTCTTTTAGTTCATATGACATGAATTTGTACATCTTGTATTCCAGCAATTGTTCTACCAGTTCCTGTCTCGGATCCTCTTCTTCACCTTCTTCATTCACTTCTTTTGGAAGGAGCATTCTGCATTTGATATCCAGAAGTGTCGCTGCCATCACAAGAAATTCACTCATAATATTCAGATCTTCTTTCTGCATGGCTTTAATATATTCCATATATTGATTCGTGATCTCGACGATCGGAATATCGTAAATGTCTATTTTATTTTTTTCGATCAAATGTAACAGCAGGTCTAACGGACCTTCAAATACCTGTAATTTTACCGGAATCCCCATACATATCCTCCATTATCATAATTTAATTATTATACAGGACATTTGGAAATTACTCAAGTCTTTATCTTTCATTTCCGGATAATTCCAGAACAATCAGCTCCGGCCAGTTCCACAGTCTTAACGGCACCGAATGCGTCCCAAGTCCGCGGCTTACAACTGCTGTCTGTTCTCCTTCCGGGTAAATTCCCCCGGAATACTTTGGAAACAGTGTAAAATTCGTCGAAATGACTCCACCGATCCCCGGGAGTTGTACCACACAGCCGTGATAATGCCCGCCCAGGATCAGATCTGCCCCATATGCCAGATATTCTTTCATATATCCCGGATGATGTGCAAGCAGGATCTGATAATCATCCCCGTGTTCTCCGATACGGTCTGTGATTTCTTTTAACGAAAGTTCTTTCTTTCCAAATCTTGCATACGCTCCAAGCGGGATCTCCAGGCCAGAAAGTTTCACAGGCACTTCTTCCAATTTTACTGTCTCTGATGCATTCTCTAACATGTGGATTCCAGATGCCGTCAGTGCTTTCTTGTACTCTTCATAAGATTGTTCATACTTATCCGGCAGTTCTTTTAATTTCTGTTCATGATTACCATTTGCACAATAAACCGGGCAGATTCCCGGCAGTTTTGCAAGAAAATGAACCGTCTTATCATAAGAATTTCCATCCTTTCTGACCAGCATATCACCGCCGATCAGAATCAGATCCGGATGCTGATTCCGAATACTTTCCAGCAGGCGTTCATTCTCTTCTCCATACATCCGGTTGTGTAGATCGCTTAAGAATATAAGCTTTTTTTCCCTTTTGATTCCATTTAATTTCTGTGAGCAGATCCGATACTTCGTCACGCGGAAATCCCGCAGTTCTCTTATCATTTCTATCAGGCAGTACACTATAAAAACTGCCACAATTATCAGAATTATTTTTATCAATTTCTACTTCTCCTTTACATCCGGGTTTATTATATAATTCTTTCTGTTCATTTTCAATTAATTGTGCTAAAATTCATTCTTGTAGGTTATTCAATTCATTATAAGGAGGTTTTTGTTATGAATATACCAGAACGAATCTCCGCTCTTCGCGCATTAATGGAAGAACGAGGATATGACGTCTACATGGTTCCTACCGATGATTTTCATCAGAGTGAATATGTCGGCGATCATTTTAAAGTAAGAGAATATATCACAGGATTTACAGGTTCTGCCGGAACTGCTGTCTTCACAAAGGATGAAGCAGGCCTCTGGACTGACGGAAGATATTTTCTTCAGGCTGACCAGCAGTTAGCCGGAACAGGCGTAAAGCTCTATAAGATGGGCGAGCCTGGCGTTCCTACAGTAGAAGAATTTATTGCTTCTGCATTACCTGAAGGTGGTACACTCGGATTCGACGGACGTGTCGTTGCCATCGAAGAGGGAGCTGCACTGGAAGAAGCCGTTGCTTCTAAAGATGCCAAGATCAACTATTCCGAAGATCTTGTCGGAGAAGTATGGGCAGACCGTCCTGCGCTTTCTGAAAAGCCGGCTTTCGCACTCGGCGAAGAATACACAGGTGAAAGTACAGAGAGCAAACTTGCACGTGTCCGTGAGGCTATGAAAAAGGCAGGTGCCGATGTACATGTTATCGCTGCACTTGACGATGTATGCTGGATCACGAATTTACGTGGAGATGATGTAGATTTCTTCCCATTATTACTTTCTTATGCAGTCATCACAATGGACGAAATGAAGCTTTACATCGATGAACGCAAATTAAATGACGATATGAAAGCTGATCTTGCAAAGAACAACATCACCATCCATCCGTATAATGCAATCTATGAGGACATCAAGAACTTAGACACCGCATCTACGGTTCTGGTAGACCCGAACCGTCTGAACTATGCACTGTTCAACAACATTCCTGGCGGCACAAAGGTTGTTCAGCAGGTGAACCCGACGATTGCAATGAAGGCAAAGAAAAATGATGTCGAGATTAGAAACATCATCAACGCTCATAAAAAAGATGCCGTAGCCATGACAAAATGGATGTACTGGCTGAAGACAAATATCGGCAAGATCGAGATCACAGAGCTCAGTGCTGCTGCCAAACTGGAAACATTGCGTAAAGAACAGGAAGGTTACTTATGGCAGAGCTTTGAACCAATCTGCGCTTCTGCTGAGCATGCTGCGATCGTTCACTATGAACCGACTCCGGAGACAGATGTTCCTCTGACACAGAACGGATTATTCCTGACCGATACAGGCGGAGGATACTTAGAAGGTTCTACCGATATCAGCCGTACTTTTGCATTTGGTGAACTCACACAGCAGATGAAAGAAGATTTCACAACTGTATTACAGTGTAACTTCAATCTTGCACATGCCGTGTTCCTTGAAGGAACTACCGGATACAACCTGGATGTTCTGGCCAGAATGCCGGCATGGAGACGTGGCATCAACTTTAACCACGGTACCGGACATGATGTCGGATATCTGATGAACATCCACGAAGCTTCCTGCGGATTCCGCTGCGCAATCCGTGAAAAAGAGCAGGCTCCTCTGATGGCCGGACTTGTCATCACAGACGAACCTGGTATCTATATCGAAGGCAGCCACGGAGTCCGTACTGAAAATGAACTTCTGGTAAGAAAAGGTCCTAAGAATGAATACGGACAGTTCTTATACTTCGAGCCTATCACATATGTTCCGATCGATCTGGATGCAATCATTCCAGAGATGCTGACAGATCAGGAACGCGAGCAGTTAAACGAGTATCATAAGAAAGTTTATGAGATTGTTGCTCCGCATCTTAATGATGAGGAACGTGAGTGGTTGAAGGAGTATACTCGGGCTATTTAATCTTGGGAACCGGACTCCCGGACCTCCACAAAACTTAGCAAGCCATTCCTGTTCAGATTCCGTCGGCAGGAAAATCTAAAGGGACAAAATTCTGCTAAAAACAGAGTTCCGAAATCTGAAACTCGGCATACGCCTCAAACAGTCAAATTTCGAACCTCTAACGCAGAATTTTGTCCCTTAAGATTTTCCAACAACAACCTATTTCGAGCATATACTGCTTTTAAAGTACATACTCTTCCAGCACATTCTCTAATGCGCTTCTATAATTTTGTTTCTCGATTTCTTCTGTCGTGATGATGTCTATGGATCCGATTCTTTTACCGTTCAGGTAATACATTGTTTCACCCACTTTTTCACCTTTTTTTAATGGTGCTTTTACATTCTTATCTTTTCTGGTTTTATTTTCTATCTTGGTCAAATCTGCACCTGTGGTGTCTACATAGGTGAATGCACCTTGCTGGCGTACCTTTACCTGTTTTTCTCTGCCACCCCTGACTTCAACCGGTGATATCTTCTTTTGTTTCTTTTCTGTGTATTTCTGACATTTGCCGAAACCATAATTCAATAAAGTAATCGCGTCTCTGACTCTGGCTTTGCTGTCATCTGCTGCCATGATCACGGCGATCAGATCAATATCATCTTTTCTTCCGGTTGCGGATACACAGAATTTGGCTTTACTGGTAGAGCCAGTCTTTAACCCGGTTGCATACTCATACTGACGGATCAGTTTGTTTGTATTCGTAAGTCCGAATTCTGATTCGCCCTTTTGGGTTTTATGTATGATATTCTCCATCCAGATGTTACAGTAATCAAAGATTTGAGGATATGTAGTGATCAGTTCTTTTGACATCAATGCAATATCTCTTGCCGTTGTCAGATGACCGTCTGCATCCAGACCGTTGCAATTTACAAAATGTGTATTCTTCATGCCAAGATCCTTTGCCCGTTTGTTCATCTTTGTAACAAATTCTTCTTCGTTTCCGCAGATGTATTCGGCCATCGTCACACATGCATCATTCGCACTTGCCACAGAGATGCATTTGATCAGTGTATCTACCGTCTGTGTCTCCCCCGGCTCCAGAAATACCTGTGAGCCACCCATGGATGCTGCATATTCAGATGTTGTCACTTCATCCCCCAGCTTGATCTGCCCACTGTCCAGTGCATCGAATATTAACAACAATGTCATAACTTTTGTTACACTTGCAGGCGGTAATTTCTCATCCGGATTTTTTTCATATATGATCTGTCCTGTTGATGCTTCCATCAGGATTGCCGACGGTGCACTGATCTGCTCTTGTTGTCTTTTCTCATTCTCTGTATTATTTTCTTGTGAATTTTCCGGTTGATTCTCTTCCGACGGAACTGCATATGCAGGTTGTAAAAAGAGTACAAAAGACATTAGTATTGCGCTGATACATCGTCTATGCCGCATCTTTTTTGATTCCTCGCTGACATTTTTTCGATTATTATTATCTTACTCGGAGAAATTGTATATTATTCCATAACTCTATTGTTTTCCATCACCAAAAATCATATAATAGACAGGAACACTTTTTGAAAGGATGACAAATTATGAAATTTATATACCCTGCAGTATTTCACAAAACTGAGGAAGGACATTATAAAGGATATTTCCCGGATCTGGAATGTTGTTATGGAGAAGGTGAGACTCTGGATGAAGCCATTGAAAGTGCCAATGAAGCGGCACGTGACTGGATCACACTGGAACTTTCCGAAGATGAACCGATGATCCCATACGTATCTGATATTGAAGATATCGAAGTAAAAGACGGTGAGATCGTCCGCAATATCTCCATGAACATCCGTTTCTACGAAGGCTGGGACGAATAACCTGTGTATAAAATTTTTGAATCTGAAATTTCTTCCAGATTATGAAAACTCTTCTAGTGTATTAATTATATTTCTCCACATACTATGGATGTAACAACAAGGAAAAAGTTACAAAGTTACCAGAAGGAGGAGTATAAAAATGGCAAATCGTTCATCAAACAAAGCAGCCGTACCTGAGGCAAAGGGTGCATTAGACAAATTCAAGTATGAGGTAGCAAGCGAACTTGGAGTTCCGTTATCAGACGGCTACAACGGAGACCTGACATCAAGACAGAACGGATCTGTCGGCGGTTATATGGTTAAGAAAATGATTGAACAGCAGGAAAAACAGATGGCAGGCAAATAGTCTGACACCGCCCGCAAAAGCTAAAAACGCAGACTGAAAAATTGCAAAAAATCAACACATGATTTCTATTATTACAAAGTTGTCATGTGTTGATTATTTTTTGTTATATTCACAGAGTCTGCACATTGCGGCTTCTTTGTTATATCCGCCGGATCCATCTGCAGTGATTTCCCCCGTTATGTTATATCACAACTCCTGCCGCATTCTCATAATTCGGCAGTTTTCTGATCCATTCTTCATCTTCTTCCGTAAGCTGATCTGCGGCCTCATTTGCCATTTGAAGGATCTTCGCATCCTGATAGATATCTCCAAGCCTAAAATTCATAAGTCCGCTCTGGCGGATGCCAAAAAGGTCTCCGGGACCACGTAGTCTTAAATCCTCGCTTGCAATCTTGAATCCATCATTTGAGTGATTTAGAATATCCAGCCGTTCTTTCGTTTCCTTTGATTTTGAGGCACTCATGAAGATACAGTAAGACTGATATTTTCCACGTCCCACACGTCCCCTTAACTGATGAAGCTGCGCCAGACCGAATCGTTCGGCATTTTCGATCATCATGACGGTTGCATTTGGCACGTCGATTCCAACTTCGATAACTGTAGTAGACACCAGAATCTGAATCTCATTTCTTCCGAACTGATCCATAATATCGTCTTTCTGTGCCTGCTTCATCTTTCCATGCAGACAGGCCACCTGGATCTGATCACCCATCTCTTCTTGAAGTGCTACTGTATAATCCGTTACATTTTCAGCTTCCATTGTCTCGCTTTCTTCTACCATCGGACAGACCACATAGCACTGGCGTCCTTCTGCGATCTGTTTTTTCATGAAATTATAGGCTTTATTGCGATATCCGGTATCTACCACACAGTTTTTAATCGGAAGACGGTTTGCCGGAAGTTCGTCAATCACTGATATATCCAGATCACCATATAAAATAATCGCAAGCGTTCTTGGGATCGGCGTCGCACTCATAACCAATACGTGAGGTTCTCCACCCTTTAATGCAAATGTTTCCCGCTGTTTTACTCCAAATCTGTGTTGTTCATCAGTTATGACAAGCCCGAGGTTATCATAGCTTACAGCCCCCTGGATCAATGCATGCGTTCCGATAATAATTTTCGCCAGTCCGCATTCAATCCGGTCATATGCACGCCGTTTTTCTTTCGCTGTCATAGAACCCGTAAGCAGTTCAACCTTGATCGGGATATCATAATCTTCGAACATCTTCGTTATATTCTCATAATGCTGCCTTGCAAGCACCTCTGTCGGTGCCATCATTGCCCCCTGATAACCATTGAATGCCGCATTCATCAGCGCAAGTACCGCAACGATCGTCTTACCGGAACCGACATCCCCCTGTACCAGTCTTGACATTGTCTTGTCCGAACCAAGATCTTTCTCAATCTCTTTCCAGACTTTTTGCTGTGCACCGGTCAGTTCAAAAGGCAGATTTTCCAGAAATTTCTGTACCTCCGGCCGGGACTGCATCGGATAATTATTGTCCAGAAGTTCATTTTTCTCCTTTAGTCTTCGGATCGACAAAATGAATTCCAGAAATTCTTCGAATACCAGGCGCTCTCTTGCATGATAAAAGACTTCCTTATCTTCAGGAAAATGTATTCCTCTCACCGCATAATTGTATTCTGCCAGACCATATTTCAAACGCAGTGAATCCGGCAGGATCTCTCTTGTAAGATCCAGACCATCCAGTGCCTGCTTCATGGCCTTCATAACCATGTTGTTGGATAATCCGGCCGTCAGACCATATACAGGCTGTAATGTATGCAGCTTCTCTTCGTATTTTGCAGAAGGATAGAACATCTCCGGATGTTCCATGACCAGATCGCCTGTTTTCTTACGGACGACTCTTCCACGCAGTGTGATCACGCCTCCGCCGGATAACGTATTTCTAAGGAAGGGCATACGGAACCAGATTACTTTTAACGTTCCGGTAAGATCTTTTACATGAAGTGTCGTTACCTGCATCCGGCTGCTTCCGGATACCTGTACACGTCCATAGATTGCACCGGTAACTGTCTGAATTTTATCCTCCTCCAGCTCACTGATGGGTACTGCTTCCTCATATACATCGTATCCATGCGGATAATAGCGGATCAGGTCGCCTACTGTATGAACATTAATCTTTTCAAAAAGCTTCTTCGTCTTCTCTCCGATTCCTTTTAAATCTCCGATGTCTGTCTTTTCTATCATACCCTTCTTACTTCTCCTATCTTATAACTACAATCTCACATTGCAAAATCACTTTCGGTTCATGTATGCAGAGAACCGAACCCATACACCTAAAGCATTGTCACTTCCGGTATATAAATTCGGTTCTATACATATCTGTTCCAATTGTAAAACTGAACAGATTTTGTTCATTTATAATTCTGCACCTTGCTTACTCTACAGCAAGAACATAATAATAAATCGGCTGTCCGCCAAACTGAATATCCACATCTACATCCGGATACAGTTCTGTGATCTCTTCTGTAAATTTCTCAGCATCTTCTTCTGATACTTCTTCACCATAATAGATACTGATCAGTTCTGAATCTTCATCTACCAGATTAGCGATCAATTCTTTTGTAGTCTCTTCCAGATCTTTTCCAACTGCAAGAATTCCGCTGTCACCGATACCCATGATATCTCCTTCATGGATCTCTTTATCATCAATGTGTGTATCTCTGACTGCGTATGTTACCTGTCCGGTCTTTACATTCTTGATCTCTTCCAGCATTGCCTCTTCATTTGTCTTGGCATCTGCGTCCGGCATGAAATTAATGATTGCTGTAATTCCCTGTGGAACTGTCTTTGTAGGGATTACAATAATCTCTTTTTCTTCTACTAGTGATTTTGCCTGGTTCGCTGCCAGTACAATATTCTTATTATTCGGGAGAATAAATACAGTGTCAGCATTTACCTGATCGATGGCATTTAACATGTCCTCTGTACTAGGGTTCATGGTCTGTCCACCTTCGATGATATAATCTGCTCCCAGTTCTTTGAATATCTCATTCATACCTGCTCCGATAGAAACTGCGATAAATCCCATCGCCTTTCTCGGCTCTGCAGGCTTCTTTTCTTCGTGTGCTGCTTCTTCATTTGCCTGCTGTTCGGCAAGTTTCTCTGCATCACGGATCAGCTTCTCCTGATGTTCTTCACGCATATTATCAATCTTCATCTTGGAAAGCTGTCCATAAGTAAGTGCCTTCTGGATCGCAAGTCCCGGATCATTCGTGTGTACATGAATCTTGACCACATCATCATCTGCAACACATACGATAGAATCTCCGATAGAACTTAAGAATTTCTTGAATTCACGCTCATCGTCTTCCGTAAATTCTTTCTCTGTCAGAATGATAAATTCTGTACAATAACCGAATTTGATATCTGCGGTATCTTCTGCATTTCCTTTATTTACCGTTACACCTGTGCTTGGTTCAATTACACTGTAATCAATCTCTTTACCAAGGAATGCATCATATGCTCCTTTGATCACTTCCAGAAGTCCCTGTCCACCGGAATCTACTACACCTGCTTCTTTTAATACCGGAAGCATCTCCGGTGTCTGGTTCAATACATCCTGTGCATGCTCAATAACAGCCGGGATAAACACTTCCAGATCATCTGTTTCTTCTGCCATCTCTGCTGCCTTTGTCGCAATTCCACTGGCAACAGTAAGAATTGTTCCCTCTTTCGGCTTCATAACGGCCTTGTAAGCTGTATCTCTTGCTCTCTGGCATGCTGCTGCAAGTGCAAGTACATCAATCTCTTTTTCTTCTTTGATTGCTTTTGTAAATCCTCTTAAAAGCTGTGAAAGGATAACCCCGGAGTTACCTCTTGCACCACGCAGAGATCCTGAAGAAATCGCCTTTGCAAGATCTTTCATAGCCGGTTTGTTTAATGCTGTTACTTCTTTTGCCGCTGACATAATCGTCATAGACATATTGGTTCCCGTATCACCATCCGGTACCGGGAATACATTTAATTCGTTAATATAATCTTTTTTCGCTTCAATGTTCTGAGCACCTGCAAGAAACATCTTTGCAAGTACGTCCACATTAATCGTTTTCGTAGCCACTTCTTACGTTCCTCCTTAAATCCACAAACTAATCAATGACTCTGACGCCTTCAATATAGACGTTGATCTTATCTACCTGCATACCGGAGAATTCTTCCACTCTGTATTTTACATCACTGATCAGATTGTCTGTTACAGCGGAAATACTTACGCCGTATGCCACAATAATGTGGAAGTCAATACTGATATGGTTATCATCACTTATATTTACATGGATTCCTCTTGTCAGGCTTTCCTTCTTTAACAGATGAACCAGTCCATCTTTCATATTCACAGCTGCCATTCCTACTATACCAAAGCATTCTACAGCTACTGTTCCTGCATATTTTGCAATTACTTCAGGATCGATCGTAATAATTCCTAAATCTGTACTCATACATCCTTTCATAGCCAAAACCTCCACTTCTTTCATTATCTATCAAAATCAAAACACAATATATTTTATTATACCCTGTTCTATCTTCAATTACAATAGTTCTTGTTGCGCAAAAAAACTCAGATTCCACACAGCGAAATCTGAGTTTCAATACATCTTATGCACGCTCAACTTTTCCTGATTTCAAACAAGAAGTACAAACATACATCTTCTTTGTAGCTCCGTTTTCTGTTTTCACGCGAACAGATTTTACATTTGATTTCCACATCTTTGGTGATTTTCTATGAGAGTGGCTGACATTGTTTCCAAAGTGAGCACCCTTTTCACAAATAGCACATTTTGCCATGACTGCACCTCCTAACGCTCATAATAAGTTCTTTGTCCGAACTCGCAACAATAGTTATTCTAGCAGACTGTTGCAAGAATTGCAAGAGTTATTTAATATTTTTTTGTTTACATTTTATTTTTAGCAGCAAAACAGGCAATATCCCACCGCAATACACAGAATAATACACAGGATCTGGCAGAATAAGCCCGGTAAGACCAGAGCCAAAACCATTCCTGCTGCCACCCAGAACAACGCAAATCCTACGATTCTCTTCACAGACACACACCTGCTTTTTGTACATTATATGTATGCTGCTTCAAAAAATTCCGGTTATTTTTCTGCTTCGTCCAGGATCTTATTCACATCGTCTTCTGTAACATTGTCTTCTTTTCTGGATGTGAAACGATCCATCACATCCGGAACCATATCCAAAAGCTTAGTGACCGTATCCTGATTCTTGATATTCACAAGCTTGGTGTGACCATTCTGAATCACCAGCACTGCACTTGGTGTCATCTTTCCACCGATACCTCCGGCACCTTTTTCTTTCTTATCTGCATTGAACGCGCCCGCACCTACCGCAAATGACACATCCACCAGCGGTAAGATGATCGTATCTCCGATATGGATTGCATCTCCTACTACCGTCTTGGATGACACAACTGCGTCCATCCCATGGAACAGCGCCTCTACGGTTCCCTTAAAATTATTTTCAGCCATCTTTTTTCCTCCTCGTACTATCGACTTGCACTGTCTAATCTATACTTGTTCTGTTTATATTCGTCTGATCTATCATCGGATTATAATTGAAACTCCCGGATATCATGGTAAGTCTTTCGGATTTCCCTGCACCACACCAGATTCCACAGGAAACAAACCAGAGGCACCATGCGGAATCCTCCGCGGACCTTTACATCCCCTTTCAGGATCCTTCTTTCAAAATTCGGTTCTATCGATAAAAATTCTCCGATAAATGGGTAGATTATACTGAAAGCTGCAAGCGCCTGCCCTGTATGGCATGGATCCTCGAATCCAAAACGAACAGTACCTTTTATCACTTTTGGTTTCCAGCGTTTCAGCAATTTCCCTGTTTCTTTTTTGGCCTTTGAAAAAGCTTTCTGATGTACCGGATCTTCCAGTTCTTTTATGATCTTATCTTTCTTTTCCGACAAACTCTCCAGCTTTTCTTCCGCATGTCCGATTGTATGCTTTATCTTATCACAGAACTTTACAATTGTACATTTGATCTTCTCAAATCTTCCGGTTTTTTCTTCCTTTTTTTCTATCTTATCCGTCTTCTCCGGTTTTTCACTGTTTTTTTCCGGTTGAACTTTTTCAGGTCTCTCATGAGTTTTTTGTAAAATGCTTTCTGGGCTTTTTTCAGTCTTTTTTCCGGACCTTTCTTCCATATCCTTCGAAGCTGCCTGGCCGCTTTCCACAATTGTTTTTTCTTCTGTAGACTCTTTTTCCACTTTCGGTAGTCCGCGACTGCTTTCCACTCTCTGTTCTTTCCGAGTCTCTTCCCGATCTGTATTTTCTTCTCCATGAGTTACCTCCTTTTTAGGTTCACTTCCAAAAGATTTCCATGCAATTCTTACACGCCATTTTAGTTCCTGTTCTTCAAAGGATGCATCTATCCGTATCAGGTGCAAAAGCCACGTCACGCGCCCGCGTACGGTACTTTCTTTTATCTCGCCGGGCATCGACGCCTCCATGCGGTATCTGACCGGAACACACAAAAGAATCACCAGAAGTAAAAGTATCAGTCCGAGAAGCACCGCAATTATGATCCCTATTATTTTTAAAATGATCAAAAGAATATGTAACACCATCTTATCTTCCCTGCTCTTTTTCTAATATATAAGACCGTATATCGCATGTACCTGTCTGGTCATATACTTCCTGTACAATCTGTTCTACCAGTTCCACCGCTTCATCATATCCTTTCGTGATCCCCACCACGAATAGTTCCTGCTCCGGGAATGCAGGCTGCTTAAACTGAATCGTCGGATAGATCTCGAGTTGGTTTCTCTCGCCGACTGCCAGTGTGATCACATGCACACCTGGCTGCAGTTTACCGATTTCCAGCTTACGGATGATTTTTTCTTTTTTCTTTTCCAGCCCTTCTGTCAGGTACAGATGCTTATAGTATCGCATATTTTCCGTCCTTCTATACATTTCTTTTTAACTATATCTCTCATGATATCTGACCGATACCAGATCCTAACTCTAACGATAATACGAATCAAAAATCTCTTTTGCAACATTTACCGCTTTAGCAGTTCCATCCGAAGATTCAATAATCACGCTGACAACCAGTTCCGGATCTTCTACATTCGACATTCCAATGAACCAGGAGTGATCTTTTTCTTTATCCGAACTGTATTCTGCGGTACCTGTCTTTCCTGCCGCCGTATAACTCTGTCCACTTAATACAGATGCCGTACCGTAATCTACTACACTCTTCATATACTCTTTGATCTGAGACGCTTCTTCTTCGGTCATAAGCTGCTTATACTCTTCCTGATCCGTCTCTTTCATAACTGCACCCGATGCATTCGTTACCTTGTCAACCAGATACGGTTTCATCAGCTTTCCACCATTTGCGATTGCAGATGTAATCAACGCCATATGATACGGACTCACTTGCGTCTCTCCCTGTCCCATTGCCGTCATCATCTTCGTGCCATTCCCGGCTGAACCATCCAGTGTGAAGCTGCTCTTACTGTATGGAAGATCCGAAGGCAGTTTAGAATCAAACAGAACTTCCTCTGCCGTCTTTTTAAACTTCGACGGGTCTAACGAAAGACCAATATTAGAAAATGATGTATTACACGAATATGCCAGACTGTCCTGCAGATTTACCTGTCCGTGAACATGTCCATTATAACAATGAATCTTAATTCCGCTGTTCTCGATCGAACCCGTACAGTTATAAGAATAAGAGCTGTAATCCGGATTCTCCCGCATAAATTCCAGAAGTGTTACAACTTTAAATGTTGATCCCGGTGCATACTGTCCCTGCGTCGCACGATTCAGCAGCACACTGTTCGTATCTGAACTTAAGCTGTTCCAGTTCTCTTCCACTGTATTCGGATCGAAATCCGGCTTGGATACCATGGCAAGGATCTTTCCTGTCTTTGGTTCCATAGCTACGACCGCACCTTTTTTATCTCCCAGTGCCTGATATGCTGCTTCCTGAAGATCCGCATCCAATGTAGTCACAACCGTGTTTCCCATATTCTTTTTATCCTGGAATTCATTCTTAAGCTTAATCAGAAAATTCTCATCCGATGTCAGAAGATCATAATTTCCCAACGATTCGATTCCTGATTTTCCCTGCACATTGTAACCAACTACATGTGCAAATGCGTTTCCGTATGGATACTCTCTTGTCTCACTTCCATCTGCAGCCGTATCTGTCTTCGCAAGCACATTTCCATTCTTGTCTACGATCGTTCCTCTGGTCACGCGCTTTGCATTGGAATTCTGTCTCGCATTATATGGACTGCGTATGATATCCTGACTCTTTTTCACCTGAAAATATCCGATATATCCAAGCAGCACCAGAAACAGTCCCACAAACACATAAGTAACTCTAGCGAATTCTTTGTTTCTTGCGCGCTTTGCCTTGAGCCGCTTCTTTTCGCGCTTTTTGGCTTCTTTTCGCTCTTTGCGGGTCATATTCTGTCTCTCGATATCTTGCCGCATTCTCCTGTCGGCTTCTCTTTGCTCGTAACCTTTCTTTCTTCCTTCTCTCAATATCCTCTTCCTCGTCTTCTCTTAAAATATACAGTCCCTGGATAATTGCAAACATGATCAGTGTACTGATCAGCGAACTTCCACCATAACTTACAAGCGGAAGTGTTACACCTGTTGACGGAATGAACTTCGTTGCCCCTCCGATTGTCAAGAACACCTGGAATATGTAACAGGTACCAAGTCCCAGTGCTACCATCTTATAAAACAGATTATGCAGCTGCATTGCAATATTTAAAAACATTACATAGCAGCTTACACAGATCAGAATCAGGCACATTGCATAGATCAGTCCCATCTCTTCCGAAATCGCAGAAAAGATAAAGTCTTCTGCAGATACCGGAATCGTATCCGGCTGTCCCTGATAGAGTCCCGCACCAAACCATCCACCGGTTCCAATGGCAAATAATGACTGTGCCACCTGATAGCCGCCATTATCATAAGTTCCGAATGGATCTCTCCACACATTGACACGCGTCTTAACGTGCGTAAACAAATGATATGCCGCAACTGCTCCTAAGCTTCCTGCGCCAAGTCCGGCAAGAATATACAGTGGTTGATGGGTTGCCACATACAACATAACCAGATATACCACAAATATAATCAGTGCCGCACCAAGGTCTTTCGATACCACCAGGATCAGCACGTGAAAAGCAGCTACGACCGTCGTCACTACGAGATCTTTAAATTCCGTCGAACGCTTAAAACTGGATGCTACAAAGAACACAAATACGATCTTCACCAGCTCCGACGGCTGAATATTGATTCCCGCAACCGTAAAACCAAGCATCGCACCATAGGATACTCTTCCGACAACCACAACCACAGCCAGCGATACAATTCCGACAATTCCATAAAGGATTCTCCATTCTGATAAGAAGCGGACCTTCCGGATGATGATCGGAATTACAAGACAAAGCACAATTCCCGCTGCTGCGATCAGATACTGCTTCGCCGCTTTATCATAATTTAATCTGGTGATCATGATAAATCCAATACTCAAAAGCATGCACATATTATTTACAACCAGACGCGATACTTTTGGATAAATAAAACTATATAACAGGATGGTTCCTCCAAGAAGCGTTACCTGCATCAGATATAACGCCAGAATCTTTGTGTCCTTTTTTTCCAGATACATCACGAGAAATGCTGTCAGATGCATCACGAACATCAACATATTCTGCTTTCTGAGACACCGTTTCTTTTTATCCGGATCATAATACCCGAAAATGCTGAAGCACAGATATGTATACACTGTGATCATCAGAATCATCAGATATTTTGATAACTGTACAATTATATTTACCAACTCTTCACCTACTTTACTCCTCTTTTAAAATGTCCTCTTGTATAGTCCTGCATCGGAGGTTCTGTCTTACACCCTTTTTCGAATGCGAGCGTATATGCATGACAGATCTCTTTCACCTGTCCGCTGCTTTCTGTCGTAAAGTCCAAACGTAATTCTGCGGGTGCCAATGCATGTACCTCTTCTGCCTTATCGGCTAGGAACAGCGGAGCCGAATTATACATCACATTATAGCAGTCTCTGCAATATCGTCTGACTGCAAACTTCTTCTGATAACGATCCGAAATCGAAAGTACACCGCCTTTTCCATCACAGGAAGCACTGGTCTTCTGGATACACCCTGCACTGATCATCACCGGCTGATAACCATATGCGATAAACACCTGCTCCTCTATTCCAATTCTTGCCAGTTCACGGTCATTCAATTCCACTGATGCCGTTCCCCGGGCAATTCCCAATCGTCTCAATTCCTCTTTTGTCTTCCGATTAAATATATAAAGGTTATAATCACTGCGGATTTCTTTCTGATATTCATGCCGTTTCAGCCACGCATAGCTTTCCCAGTTCCGGATCAGAATACCATCATATTTTTTCTCGATCTCTGTATACATTTTTTCATATCTTTTGATCGTATTCTCTCTGAAAATATATGGCATGGCAAGGAAATACTGTACACCGTCTTCCCGTTCAAATTCTACATCCTCCTCCAGATAGATGTACCGGATTTTGCTGTTTACCGCTGTATCAAGCTGAGCTTTGTTCTGTACACTTGCAGATATACAGCATTCTTTTTTGCCTGCTGTTTCTGTTACACCATCCGCATCGCTATCGAATCCCGCTGTTGCTGTTTTCATTCCACAACCGGCTTCTTCCCGTCTATACTGCATCTGTATCTGCTCCGTCAGTTCTTCAATACCTTCTCTTCGCAGTTCATTCAATGCCTGCATCGGGAGGAATACATTTCCTTCAATCAGAATCTCCAGATTATCAAATGTAAACTCTGTATTACCGGTTTTGCGCATCTGCTTTTCGATTCTTGCCGGATCTAACGGTTGCTTCTGTGCCGCCTGCACTTCCTGTCCGATACATTCTACAGTAACATCACCGCATGATACTGTTAGTTTAGCACGGTTTCCGACAGAAAGTGTTAAAATACCATTAATTTTTTCTTGTACTTTTATATCCTGCCATGGCTTTTCCTCTGCACTTCCATCTCTTCCATTCTTTGGACGCTTCAAAGATACCATGTCCTTGCCGTTATGCTGATAATAGTAGCCTTCACAATAACCACGTCTCTGATAAGTTGCAAGTAACTCTCTTTTGTCTGCCTCTGATACATGATACGAGGATTTTCCTTTGCCTTCTTTCTGAAGTTTCAGATACTGATCTGCATATTTACGATACATTTTTACAACCGTATATACATATTCCGGCTGCTTCATTCTTCCTTCTATTTTAAACGAATCAATCCCGGCATCGATCAGTTCCGGTAAAATGTCAATTGTGCACAAGTCTTTCAGACTCATAAGATCCGCCGGTTTCTTTCCTTCTGTCTGATAAGGCAGACGACATGGCTGCGCACACTGTCCCCTGTTGCCACTTCGTCCACCAATCATGCTGCTTAGCAGACACTGTCCGGAATAACAATAGCAAAGGGCTCCGTGTACAAAACATTCCATCTCCAGTCCTGTCTGTTTCTTCATATCACGGATTTCCTTTAAAGAAAGTTCTCTTGCCGGTACAACTCTCGTAATTCCGTATCTTTTCAAGAAGTCTGCTCCAAGTGTATTGGTGATCGTCATCTGTGTACTGGCATGCACCGGCATTTCAGGAAAATATTCTCCTATAAACTTAACCGCACCGATATCCTGTACAATCACTCCATCCAGTCCTGCCTTGTAATAAGGAAGCAGGTACGCATACAGTTCATTCAGTTCCCTGTCTTTCAGGAGTGTATTCACCGTCATATAAATCTTTCTTCCATGAATATGCACATATTCAATTGCCTGCACCAGATCTTCTTCCGAAAGATTCTGTGCATATGCTCTCGCCCCAAATTTTGTACCGCCAAGGTATATTGCATCCGCACCTGCGGCCACCGCTGCCCGCAGACACTCCATCGACCCTGCCGGAGCTAATATCTCTACATCTCTGTTCATAGTATCCTATCCTGTCTTTTTCAACTCTTTCTTTTTATTCCAAACTTGTAAAAAAGGCTGTCATACGACAGCCTAATTCTTACTTATTATTCTTAATCTCTGTTTCCAGCTGTACGATCTTCATCTGAAGTTCCTTATTCTCTTCCTTCAGCTTGTCCATCGCTTTCTCTGCATTCTCCAGCTTGATCTGAACGGATATCAGTTCATGCTTTAAGTCATACATCTCTTTATCTTTTGCCTCGATATCACTTTCCAGTGTACCGCCCTGCTTCTTCGCCTTAAAGTAATCATCCGCAATGTTCAGCGCCAGCAGAATACTTCTGGTCTCTGCGCTCTGCTTGCGATATCCCTCACTATTGCTGCATTCGTCCAGCTTATGGTTCAGATATGTAGAAACTTTCTGTAAATAGTCTTCACTTTCAAATCCACTTAAAGTAAAAACCTTTCCTCCTATTAATACTTCTGTATAGTTTTTTGATGATGCCATAAGAAGCCTCCTCGAACTTTCATAATTTCTGATAACTATTATAAACTAATCTGTAAGAAAAACCAACTATTTTATTCATTTTCCTTACAAATTCCCAGATGGGCATATGCCGCATCCGTCACGACTCTTCCTCTTGGAGTTCTCTGAATAAACCCATTCTTCAACAGATATGGCTCATATACATCCTCAATCGTACCCGGATCTTCTCCGATCGATGCCGCAAGCGTCTCCAATCCGACCGGGCCGCCGCCGAATTTCCCGATCATAGCCAGAAGGATCCCTCTGTCCGTCTGATCCAGACCTTCCTTATCCACATCCAGAAGATCCAGTGCATAATCCGCCACTTCTTCTGTGATGTAGCCGTTATATTTCACCTGGGCAAAATCCCGGACACGCTTTAACAGACGATTGGCAAGTCTCGGAGTCCCCCGCGAACGTCTCGCCATCGCATATGCACCATTTTCATCAATCCCGACTTCCAGAACCTTTGCCGAACGTAAAATGATCATCTTCAGTTCTTCGACCGTATAATATTCCATCCTGGTCACCACACCGAAGCGGTCCCGCAAAGGCGCTGTCAGCATACCTGCCCTTGTCGTTGCCCCTACCAGGGTGAATTTCGGGAGATCCAGACGGATCGATCTTGCCGAAGCGCCCTTTCCGATCATAATATCGATCGCATAGTCTTCCATTGCCGGATACAGCACTTCCTCCACCTGACGGTTCAGGCGGTGGATCTCATCTACAAAAAGGACATCCCCTTCCTGCAGGTTATTCAGGATTGCCGCCATCTCTCCCGGCTTTTCGATCGCCGGTCCTGATGTGATCTTCATATTTACATTCATCTCATTGGCAATGATTCCCGCAAGTGTCGTCTTTCCAAGTCCCGGAGGTCCATAGAACAAAAGATGATCCAGTGCCTCGCCCCTCGCCTTTGCCGCTTCAATATAAATCTTCAGCATTTCTTTTGCTTTTGCCTGACCAATGTAATCTTCCAGAAGCTGAGGTCTTAAATGATTCTCGATCCTGACATCTTCTTCCAGATTCTCAGTCGTCATAATTCTTCTGCTCATCTGTCTGCCTTACCTTCTACAACATATATTTCAGAGACTGACGGAGAACATCTTCCACACTCATTTCTTCCGTAATCTCTACCTGTCTGACTGCTTTTAATGCCTCGGTATTGCCATACCCGAGTGCAACCAGTGCCTGTACCGCTTCTCCTGTCATCTCATTTGCCATGCCTGCAGATGTATCTGCCGTGTTCTGCACTGCATTCGCGGCATTCTCAAGCGCATCCTCCAGCTTCAACTTGTCTTTTAGTTCCAGAATCAGCTTCTCCGCCGTCTTTTTACCGATTCCCGGTGCCGCCTGTATTGCCTTTACATCATTCGACGCAACCGCAAATCTCAGATCATCGGGTCCGAGTGCCGAAAGAATCCCAAGACCGCCTTTCGGTCCGATCCCGCTGACACCGATCAGAAGCCGGAACACACGGAGTTCATCCCTGGTAAGGAAGCCATACAACTGCATCAGATCTTCCTTAACATGCAGATGTGTGTGGATCTTTACTTCTTTTCCAAGAGCCGGAAGCCTGCCCATTGCGGTCCCTGCCATGTAGATTCCATATCCGACACCGTCGACATCTACAATGACTTTGTCTTCTTCCATTCCTTCCAGAATTCCACGTATATATGTAATCATAGTTCCTCCATCAAAACTGTATATTCTTAATTCTCTTCAACATTTCTGCCGACACGATCCCGATCACCAGTCCGGTAATCAGTCCTGCGACCAGAAGCACCGGGAAATAATAACCGACACTGAATGTCTCAACCACAAGCATTGCAACGATCAGCTGTCCCACATTGTGGAACACTCCGCCCGCCACACTGATTCCCATCACACTGAATCCTTTGCTCTTCTTCAAGAGTGCCATTACCGTCAGACTTAACAATCCACCGGCCAGGCTGTAAATGATACTGAAATAATTTCCAAATATGAATCCTGACAGTAGTACTCTGACCACAGACAACAGATATACCTCCGTCAGCTTCATCTTATATAACGCGATCACGATCACCAGATTCGCAAGCCCGAGCTTCACTCCCGGGATTCCGAAATTGATAGGGATCAGCGTCTCCACATAGCTGAATATCAGCGCCAGTGCCGTAAACACTCCAAAATATGCCACTCTATTCTTCACAATGTCCCTCCTAATTTGCCACTGCATCGAATTCACTTTCTTCACTTCCGTCTACCTCAACCACTACTTTATTCGGCAGACAGATAATGCTCTCATGATTCTTTGAAGCTGCTTTCTGATGTACACACAACTGATCCGGACAGTCTGCATCTGTCATCTTCGCTTTTCCGTTCTTTATCGTAAGTATATTCGTACCGCCATTGATCCTAATCTTCTGATCCTTTGCGAGCGGATAGGTTCCTGTCACCTTACCATCCACCTTCACAGTCACGGTATCAGCTCCATCCCCGCCGGCAAATTCATGTACACCGAAAGCTGCACCGGCAATCAAAAGAACTGTCAATATAAGAACCGCATCTTTTTTCTTCCAATTCATACGTTCTCTCCTTGTCTACTAACGGTACTATTCTATCACAAGAAATTGTCCCATTCAACAAAAAAGAAAATATGTTTGGTTTGCATCTGTTTTTTTTCATGTTATACTACAAGTTATGTAAATACATGATAGAAAATCATCAACTACGAGGTTATTAGTATTATGAAATGTAAAAAAAATAATATCATAAAAAAACTCAGTGCGGTTCTCACTGCCTCTGCTCTTCTCTTGACCGGATGCTCCGGCGCAAAAAGCAGTACACAGACCGATCAGGATCTTACTTATACCGACATGCTCTTTGACACTGTCATCAAGATCCAGATCCTTGATCCTGCAGATGAAAGTATTCTGGATGGTCTGAAGAAACTTTGCGAAAAATATGACACAATGTTCTCCACCACCAATACAGACAGTGAACTTTATAAATTAAACCACGCAAACGGTCAGCCCTTCACTGTCTCTTCCGAAACGGCCAATCTTATTCAGGAGGGTATCCATTACAGCGAACTTTCCGGCGGTGCCTTTGATCTCACCATTGAACCGGTATCGGCTCTCTGGGATTTCAAGGCAGATAAACCAACGGTTCCATCTTCCGATGCCATTGCCCAGGCCGTAAACCACGTTGATTACACAAAGGTCGACATTCAGGATAACACCGTTACACTGGAAGATCCCGAAGCCGGCATCGATCTGGGAGCCATCGCCAAAGGATACATTGCCGACCAGGTGAAAGCATATCTCAAAAAGCAAGGGATAAAACATGCGATCATCAATCTAGGAGGAAACGTTGATGTCATCGGCACCAAACCCGACGGAAGCAAATACAACATCGGAATCCAGAAACCTTTCGATGAATCCGGTGAAGCTATCACCTCTGTACAGTTAAAAGACCAGACAGTTGTAACTTCCGGAATCTATGAACGGTATTTTAAGAAAAACGGAAAACTATATCATCACATCCTGGATCCACGAACCGGATATCCGTGCGAGAACAATTTTTACAGTGTATCGATCATCACAGACTCTTCTACAAAAGCAGATGCACTCAGCACAACCTGCTTTCTACTGGGATACGAGAAAGGAATGGAACTGATCCAGAGTATGGATGGAGTGGAGGCGATATTTATTACGGATGATGAGAAGGTGCATAAAATTGGGATTTAATTTATTAACGTAGTTGGCCTCTCGATCCTTGAAGAAAACAGTATAAAGTGGTTCTGGTTCAGGTTCCACGCTCTAAGAAAAACTAAGAGAGCCAGAATCTCCTAAAAGCAAAGGAACTACGCTCAAACTCGGCATTCGCCTCAAACACGTTCGCTTCGTTCCTTTAACGGAGATTCTGACTCTCTAACTTTTTCTAAGAGCATTTCACATTCACCAGAACCACTTTATACTGTTTTCTTCAAGTCGTGACTGGCAGCGGATGTTAATAAATGAAATGCCCGGAAATGTAACTCGGTGGAGGCCACTACAGTACACAAGCTTGCCAAAAAGTCATGAAAATCCACTTATTGGCAGCTGACCACCGTAGCCTTCCGCTACCACAACCGTTAGGCAATTTCCATTTAGTACCATAAAAGTGTAGTTGTTAGAGAGTAATTAACTCTAACATCTACACTTATTTTATTATAATAAGGGAAGTAGTTGGTAT
>OCTW011604370.1_pt1 | contig 62728 bp, 59 predicted proteins | sample 1539671 | NCBI WGS metagenome assembly OCTW01 (sample SAMN02144230, study PRJEB22623) | gut metagenome | biome: sheep rumen | host: Ovis aries | place: New Zealand | reverse complement strand
CCATAACCGAATAATTTATGTGCAAATCTTACAAAAAGTATGCTATAATGCGTTTATCAGAAGAACATCGTATTTCCTTTTAGCAAGGAGGTTCCCTATGAAAACCATTATTACGATTGGGCGTGAATTTGGAAGCGGCGGACATCAGATCGGAAAAAGGCTTGCGTCTGATCTGGGTATTCCTTATTACGACAAAGAGCTTCTTGACAGAGCGGCCAAGGAGAGCGGACTCTGCAAGGAGATCTTTGAAAATCAGGATGAAAAGCCGACCAGCAGTTTTCTCTATTCTTTAGTCATGGATACCTACAGCTTCGGCTATTCCTCCAATACATTAAGCGAAATGCCGCTCAGCCAGAAGGTCTTTCTGGCGCAGTACAACACGATTAAAAAAATAGCGAAGGAAGGTCCCTGTGTCATCATCGGGAGATGTGCGGATTATGCTCTTGCGGAGGATCCGAACCTGCTCAGTGTCTTTATCCATGCAGATACGGAGCTTCGTGTCAAACGCATTTCCAGCCTGTATGACCTGAGCGACAACAAAGCACGTGACCGTATCCGGAAAAATGACAAGAGCCGATCCAGTTACTATAATTACTACACAAGCAGGGACTGGGGAGCCGCAAACAGCTACAATCTCTGCCTGGACAGCGGAATGCTGGGGTTTGACGGGTGCATTGCGGTGATCAAAGAAGCCGTAAAGCTGAAGGAAGCAGGAATCCAACACCCGATCACGCTGATTGATCCGGATGTCAGCTGAGTCTGGTTTATTGTTTATCATACGAAACATATGAAAAAGGGAATATTCTTCCAGAATATTCCTTTTTTTCTGCTTATTTCTGTTCCGTACAGATAACTGAAGGCTTGCTGCCATGTTTCGGTCAAGCTTTTTATCCGTAGACAGTGATAGCGCGCAACCCTTCTTAAGCATTGATTATATAGGTACATCTGATACCCAGTTATAACCGATCTGTATTATACATCCCTTCAGAAAGAAGATATAATTCCAAACATAGTAATTAAGTATGAAAAGTATGATATTACTTATGCTGCTTTTCAGAAGGGAGTGTAAGAGCATGGAGGATTATACGGCTGCTGTTTTTCCGGCTGCGGAATCTGTAAAGACCAGAGAAAAATCCGGTTTGGGCAGGCTGGCGACTTCTATGTTTAAGATTGGCCTGATCGGTTTTGGGGGCGGGAGTGCGCTGATTCCGGTTATTGAAGAAGAGGTCGTAACTGAGCAGGGACTAGTAAAAGACGAGGATTATGAGCAGGCTGTTATCTCTGCCTGCGTGACTCCCGGCGCTCTTCCGATAGAGATTGCCGCCGGTGTGGGACGGCGTACCTACGGAATCAGGGGAATGCTTGCCGCTGCCTTCGCGATCGCGCTGCCGGGTGCATTTCTGACAGTTCTTCTTTTATCAGCTTTTTCAGGAAGCAGGAATTCTTCTTTTGAAATTATCCGATATCTTTCTGTCGGGTTGGGAGGATTTATCTGCAGCCTTCTTGCCGGCTATTCTTTCAAGACTGCTTCCGATTTTTCTGCTTTCGGAAGGAGAAAATTTTTTTCTGCGCTTGCTATTATGGGAGCGGTATTTTTCCTGACCGGACTGAAACCTCTTCTTTCTCTTCTTGGACTGGAAGGAAATGCGGAACATCTGATCAAGCTTTCCACTTTTCAGGTTTTGATGCTTTCCTTTATTGTTATGTTCACTGTTTACGTAGCAAAGACTTTTCTCAGAAGAGGGGGGAAGCAGAATCCTTCCTCTGCATCACAAAGGATAATAAAAACAGTCAGCAGACAGGAGTATGCTTCTATTCTGAAGGAATCTCTGGTCTGGATTGCCTTTGCGGCTGTTTGTTCGCTTCCTTTTTTGTTTCTCTGCCGTGACGGAATCCACTATATTCTGAAAGGACTGGTATCTTCCCTGATGTCCTTCGGGGGAGGGGACGCCTATCTTTCGGTCGCAGACGGCCTGTTTGTAGAGAGTGGCATGATCAGCCAGGACGCTTTTTACGGGATTCTGGTTCCGATTGCAAATGTTCTTCCCGGTTCGATTCTTTGTAAAATACTGACCGGAACCGGCTATCTGGTCGGAATCGGTGCCACAGGTTCTGCTGTCATCGGAGCTGCCGGGGCTGCCGCCGGATTTGCTGTCAGTATCGCCGCTTCCGGTATGATCTTCGGAATTGTTTACTGGATTTTCCGCACTTTTCGTAAGGTTTCTTTCTTCCGGGAAATCAGCGTATGGATTCGCCCGATTATCAGCGGGCTTCTGCTGGGCGTTACGGTAACCATGCTGAAAACAAATGTCTCTACGGCGGGGGCGCTGGGAAAGGGAGAATTACCTGCCCTGCTGCTTACGGCAGGAATCGCCGCTGGAGATCTGATTTTGATGAACAGGAAGAAAATGAACAGCGTGACGGCAATGAGCTTATCTGCCGTTACAGGCTCTCTTGCGCTTCTACTCCTGTGAAAAAAGTTTTCGGCATTGCCATGTGACAGGATTATCAGAAAAGAAGAGTATCCGATCAAAAAAGAAATGTATCAGAAAATCAGAGAAGATTACTGTAAATGCCTCATATAAATGAATTCGATAGACAGGAAATAAATCTGGAGTTTTACTTATGACGGAAAACGGACTGACAATCAAACGGCTGACGGCAGATGTTCTGATCATCGGCGGCGGAACAGCCGGATGTTACGCGGCAATTACCATTGGAAGGCGATCGGGGCGGAGCGTACTGATCGCCGAAAAAGCGGATATCCGGCGCAGCGGATGTCTTGCCGCCGGTGTAAACGCCCTGAATGCCTACCTTTCCGACGGCCACACACCGGAAGACTACCTGGAGTATGCCAGAAAGGATGCGGAGTCCATTATCCGGGATGATATGGTTCTCTCGCTTGCGGAGCGCGTGAATGCTGTCACAGAAGATCTGGAAAGACTGGGACTGGTCATCCTGAAGGATCAGGAGGGAAACTATGTTACCAGAGGATGGCGGAATGTAAAAATCAATGGAGAGAATATCAAACCTCTTTTGGCACAGGAAGTTTCCAGGCAGGAACATGTGACGGTTATTAACCACATCAACATCACGGATCTGAAGCAGTCCGGAGACGGGCGGGTATGCGGTGCTTACGGTTTTTCTGTCCGCAAGAAGATCGCTTATGAGATACGTGCATCTGCTGTGCTGATTGCCTCCGGTGGAGCTTCCGGACTTTACCGGCCGAATAATCCCGGTTTTTCCCATCACAAGATGTGGTATCCGCCTTTCAATACGGGAGGGGGTTATGCCATGGGGATACGGGCCGGGGCAGAGATGACAACGCTGGAGAACCGTTTTGTCGCTCTGCGGTGCAAGGACACCATTGCGCCGACAGGAACCATCGCGCAGGGCGTTCATGCCCCGCAGATCAACGCCTCCGGAGAAGTCTACGAAAAAAAATATGGATTGACGACTCCGCAGAGAATCTACGGAACGGTAGAAGAGTGCAGAAAGGGCAGAGGTCCCTGCTACCTAGCCACGGCCGGAATCAGCAGGAAGGCAGAGGATGAGCTGTTTAAGGCGTATTTGAACATGGCTCCCATGCAGACACTGAAGTGGCTGGAGTCCGGAAAAGGACCTTCCGAAGAAAATGTGGAAATCGAAGGGACAGAACCATATGTAACAGGCGGACACACTGCCAGCGGATTCTGGGTAGATACCGGAAGGCGCACCACCCTGAAGGGACTCTATGCGGCCGGAGACGCCGCCGGCGGTGCTCCGCAGAAATATGTGACAGGCGCGCTGGCCGAGGGACAGATTGCGGCGGAAACCATTCTGCAGGATCTGCAAACAGAAGAGACAGAAGGCAGAAAGGACACAGATTCCTGCGCCAAAAATGAAACCAGTCCGTTCCGGCAGTACAGGGAATATCTGGACGGCGGAAGTTTTCCGGTTTCCTGCACTCAGGCGGAAGAAGCCATGCAGAAGATAATGGACGAATATGCCGGCGGGATACGGACTGACTACCGTTATCATCGTGCAGGACTTCTTCTTGCCGACCAGAGAATCCGATCTCTGGAAAATCTATGCAAGAGGCTGCGGGCATCCGATACCTTTGAACTGTTGCATATCTATGAGCTGCGGGAAAGGCTGACGGTATGCCGGGCGCTGATCGCGCATCTGCTTGCCAGAAGGGAAACCAGATGGCATATCTTTGGGGAAAATACGGATTATGCCAATCCGGACAGCAGATTTGACTGCTATGTTAACTCTGTGTACCGTAACGGGGAATTCCAGATGCTTTGCAGACCTCTGGTACACGATAAAGGCTACAGTCATACACAGGAGAAATTCCTGCAGCCGGAGGTAAAAGAATGAGCATACACATCAATCAGAAAAAATGCGTCGGATGCGGGCGATGCGCCGATGCCTGTCCGGGCAGCCTGATCTGGCTGAATTCGTCCGGGAAGGCGGAGATCCGTATTCCGGAGGACTGCTGGGGATGTACCTCCTGCATGAAGGAATGTCCGACAGCGGCAATCAGCCTTTTTCTGGGAGCCGATATCGGCGGACAAGGCTCCGAACTATCAATTCGCAGAGAGGGAACCGTCAGCCGGTGGATCATGCACAGGTTCGACGGCACGGAAAAAGTGATTTCCGTGGACAGCAGAAATGCCAATTCCTACTAGCCATAGTTCCGGCAAAAGAAAAGACGGCATGGTAAAGCCGGGAATTCCCGAACCCACGCCACGCAGTCGAATAGAAGAGAGAACAAGAACACACAGGAGAAATAAAAATGAGTCAATTATCCTATCTGGATCAGCTGGAAGCGGAGGCAATCTATATTATCCGGGAAGTAGCGGCGGAATGTGAAAAGCCCGTCATGCTGTATTCCGTCGGGAAGGACAGCACGGTGATGCTGCATCTGGCGCTGAAGGCCTTTTACCCGGAGAAACCGCCATTTCCCTTCCTTCACGTCAATACAACCTGGAAATTTCACGAGATGATTGAATTCCGTGACGCACAGGCAAAAAAATACGGTATTGAGATGATCGAGTGGATCAATCAGGACGGCGTGAAAGCTGGAATTAACCCCTTTGATAACGGCGTAGCTTATACCGATATTATGAAAACGCAGGCGCTGAAACAGGCGCTGACCCGCTACGGATTCACCGCCGCCTTTGGCGGAGGCCGCAGGGACGAGGAAAAATCCCGCGCCAAGGAGAGAATTTTCTCCTTCCGAAATTCCGCGCAGGCCTGGGATCCCAAGAACCAGCGGCCGGAACTCTGGAAACTGTACAACACGCAGATCAACAAGGGCGAGAGCATACGGGTATTCCCGCTTTCCAACTGGACAGAGAAAGACATCTGGCAGTATATCCGTAGAGAAAATCTGGACATTGTTTCGCTCTACTACGCAAAGGAACGGCCGTGCATCGAACGGGACGGAAATCTGATAATGGTGGATGACAACCGGATCGTGGAAAAGCTGCATCTGAAGCCGGAGGATATCCAGCATAAAAAAATCCGTTTCCGCACACTGGGCTGCTATCCGCTGACAGGCGGATTTGAGTCAGACGCTGACACTCTGGACGCGATTGTAAAAGAGACGCTGGGAGCTGCGGAATCGGAACGGACCAGCCGGGTGATTGATCACGACGGCGCGGCAAGCATGGAGAGAAGAAAAAGAGAGGGGTATTTCTAAGCATGAGCGATTTACTGAAATTTATCACCTGCGGAAGCGTGGACGACGGGAAATCAACGCTGATCGGACACCTTCTGTACGACGCGAAGCTGATTTACGCGGATCAGGAAGAAGCCCTGAAGCTGGACTCCAAAGCAGGCAGCCGCGGCGGCGCCATCGATTATTCTCTGCTTCTGGACGGACTTTCGGCGGAAAGGGAACAGGGAATTACCATAGATGTGGCATACCGGTATTTTACCACAGACCGCAGAAGCTTTATCTGCGCGGACACTCCCGGACACGAGGAATATACCAGAAACATGGCCTGTGGAGCTTCCTTTGCGGATCTGGCGGTCATCCTGATTGATGCGACAAAGGGAGTGCTGACCCAGACCAGAAGGCACGCGCGCATCTGCGCCCTGATGGGAATCCGTTACTTTGTTTTTGCCGTAAACAAAATGGATCTGACCGGCTACAGTGAGCAGAGATTCCGGGAAATTGAAGAGCAGATTGAAGAGCTGAAACAGGAGATCGGACTTTACAGCACCGTTATTATTCCCGTTTCCGCCACCGAGGGAGACAACATCACCAGTCGCTCGGAACAGATCGGCTGGTATCATGGGCCGGTGCTTCTGGATTATCTGGAGACGGTAAACACAGGAGAAGCCAACGAGAACGAAAATGGCTTTTATCTTCCCGTTCAGCGAGTCTGCCGTCCCAATCATGAGTTCCGGGGCTTTCAGGGACAGGTGGAGAGCGGAACCGTCCGGAAGGGAGACGAGATTCATGTTCTGCCAAGCGGGGAGACCGCCCATGTCCGCAGTATCCTGGTGGCGGATCGCCAGTCTGACTGTGCTGTAAAGGGACAGCCGGTTACTCTCCAGCTGGATCGGGAGGTGGATATCTCCAGAGGCTGCGTCATAGAATCCGGCACCAGCCTTTCCGCTTCGGATTCCTTTGAGACCGAACTGCTCTGGATGGATGACACTGAGCTTTCCCTTGGAAAAAATTTTCTGGTAAAAACCGGTACAAAGCTGATTCCCGGCATTGTGACTGAAATCCGCTATAAAATTGATATTAACACGGGAGAGAAACTGGAAACCGGTGTACTGAAGAAAAATGAAATTGCCGTGGTTTCCATCGCCGTCACAGAACCGGTCATTGTATCTGAATTTGAAAAATATCGGGTTCCCGGAGAGCTGATCCTGATCGACCGCATTACCAATATGACTTCCGCGTGCGGCATAATTACCAGGGTACAGAAAAATTCCGCCGTAAAACATCGCTCTGCAGACCGGATTGCCAGAAGCGCACTTAACTGGCAGACCCCGTACATCATAGAGTTCCGTCCCACAGACGACGGCCTGTCAGACGCTGTGATCGAGGAAGCGGAATACCGGTTGGTAAATAACGGCAGACACACTTATCTGTATCGTCCGGAGCCCGGAGAAGATTATGTTCGTGTGGTGAGGTATCTGTATGACGCGGGTCTGATTGTACTGCTTATTCTGGCTCATCAGGAGGAGACAGACGAAAGGCTTTTATCCGACGAGCATTACAAAACCTGGAAAACACTCTCCGGGGATCTGTCGGATAACCAGATATCCTCGGAGACTGTCTCTGACAAAATTTTCAAACTGACCAATGCCGGACTTGCCATGGAAAACAACAACTGGATCATATGACAATATAATATTTTTCATGGAGTGCATTGGAACACTAATGTTAGAGCAGGGGCTTTGCAGGAGCTTCTGCTCTGTTTTTTACGGGAGAAAAAATCCTTCCAGAAACAGGAACCCTGATTCGGCATAATGCATGGAACGATATTTTATGCTAGTATTGGGTTAGGGAAAATTATCCTGATAATTTGTTTTATTATCAATTTCTGAGGGAGGTGATTCTGTATGAAAAAATTTTTTTCGAAAAAAAGCAGGATTGTATTTTGCATCTGGGCATTCATTGGAATTCTTCTCTTAATCCTTATATCTCAGTTTGAAGGAACTTTTTTGCAGGGAACCATAGGAAAGATGGTTATCCTTTACATTTCCGGATCCTGTATCATTTCAGGAGTTATTCATCATATGGTTCAGAAAGAAAAGGCAGAATAAAAATGCGTTATAAGGAAGGCTGTGGAACGCAGAGAGGGGTTCTATATGATCGATGATATCCTTGTAGAAACCCGGTCTTTGATCGTGGACTATTCAGATGGGACTGCTTTTTTAAGAGCTTTGAACGGTATTAACCTGACCATTGGCGTGCTACGGCCGCAAAATATCATATACAGGAACGCGAAATGAAAGATATGCAGTCTGCCTTTTCCGAATGTGAAATCTCATTAATAAAACACATGACCAGATAAGGAGAAAAAATATGTTTTTCAAAAGAGAACTTTTTCTAACCTATGATACCATAGAGTTGCAAAAAATAACCAGAATGCTGGATAGTGCCAACATCATATACGAAATCCGGAGTAATGACTTCGGGAGGTCTAACAGGGGTTCCGGACTATTAGGCAGCCTTGGCGAAAACATGAACCAGAAAATCATGTACTATGTTTATGTGAGAAAAAACGACTATGATTTTGCAAAATCAATCATCAATGGCACTGTTCCAAGGGCGTAGCAATCGTCTTGTTCAGGATCCTTCGTATCTTTCTTCTATGATTTCTACTGCTTCCTGGCGCTGCCTCCGGTCTACATCGGCATAGTGTGATGCCGTTACTTCAATACTGGAATGGTTCAGTGCCTTGCTGGTAAGATGAATGTCCCCGGTAGCCTGATACAGGTTTGTCCCGAAGGTGCTGCGAAGTTTATGTGGCGTAATATGTTTTCCCGGAACAGCTCCCTGTGAATATTTTTTAACAATTCTCTCCACAGATCGTACGGTGATACGGTGTCCGGTATTAGAGAGAAAAAGCGCATGCTCATCCGGATCGTCGCATTTCCTTTCAATCGTGATATAATTCTGTAGTGACTGAACGGCCAGATCATTCAGATAAACTTCGGGATCGTCACCGCCTCCCTTGCGGTGAACGTTCAGCTTTTTTTCTTTCCAGTTGATGTCCTCCATATCAATTCCGACGCATTCCGACACACGGATTCCAGTATTCAGCATAAGGGACAGAAGAGCAGTGTCGCGGTATTTTGTCTTTTCGGCGAATGCTTTCTGGCGATCATTCAGTGTTTCTCCTGTCTCTACGCTGTTCATGACAGAGTGAACCTCTTCTACATTCATTGCAGTAATCACCGGTTTTTTTCTTTTGAGCTTTAGTTTATAACCGGCAATCGGATTCAGGTTAATTAACTGGTACTGAAAGAGAAACTGGTAGAGAGATTTAAGCGCCGATAATTTCCTGGCTTTTCCGGGCTCACTGTTGGTTGTTGCCAGTGATTTGTTTTTGGCGGATTTTCTCTGGTAGGTATCCATGTGGAGAAAGTATTCATCAAAATCAAAATTATTCAGTTTTGAGAGATATTCCGCTGTTATAGAAGAAACCTCCATATGACGGGAATCCGCCAGAAAGGTCAGAAAACCGCGGATATCATACACATAGTTTATGATGGTACGCCTTGAAGTGGAACCGGTCGCCATATAGCTGACATAGTTCCGCATAAATCCGGGAAGAGCCTCCAGAAGCTCATGAATCCTTTCCATATTGAGGATATCTTGTTCCTGATAATATTTCATAAGAAGCCTCTCAAAATTAAACTGATACAGTGATGAAAAAAAATATTGAAAATGCTGTATCATGTTAAAAATAGTTATGGTTGGTATTAAAAACACATTATCATGTCGCAAAATTATTATTTTACGACATGATACGTTTCTTACTATACCGCTCTTTTCGTCCGTTGTCAATAAACCTCTGCTAACTCCTGGTATGTTCCCTGTTCTGAAGATATTGTTATGAAAGAAGTTTAAGGAAAAATATAAATGAAATTCTGATGACAGGAACAGGCCAATACCGTATACTGTTTTCAAGGAGGTTTTTCATTGGAAAACGATATTCTTTTTAAAACTCCGGAGGAAGGCCTGGAAAAAAATTTTTTTTCTGTCTATCTGGATACAAACGGAACAAAATGGATTAAATTCTGGGGTTATTTCTGCGGCGATACGCTTTCTAAAAGGCGTCCGTGGAGGCTGATGGAATATTTTGCGGCAGATTTTCTGTTTACAGACTTTCTGTTGATGACTCCGGAACAGCTTCATGACAATCTGACAGAAATCAAACAGATTATCGGGAATTTTAACGGGAAGGAAGCCCTTTACGGAATGAACCATTTCTTTCAGGAATACTGCTATCCGCCAGACAACCGGAGGGTTATGAGGCTTCCTCTTTTGCAGATTACCGACATAACCCCCTGTGGCCTTTATGTAGAGGCTTAAACAAATTAGTTTTGCTGGCTTTTCAGGATTTCTACCTGTTTCCTGATTTCGTCCTTCGCGTCTTCCATCATTTCATCCCAGCCTTCTTTATAATCAAAGGTTACGTCCTCTTCTTCTCCGCTCCTGATTCGATTGACATACCCTTCCAGCAGAGGCAGATCTTTTTCATAGCAATGGAAGGAATTTGCCCGGTGTGTGTAAGTACCCATCCCCACACCCAGCTTGTCCGCAAGCATTTTCTGCAGCTGAATCAAGGCAAAGGCGTTCATATAGGCAGCCTTGCAGGCATCATTTGATCGAAACAGAACCTTACAGCACAGCATGCCGCCACGAATAAAATACTGTATATGCTGAAGACATGCGGGATCATCGCTTCCCATATCTGCATCCTTGTCGCGGATCGTCATGACTGCCCGCCGGCTGCTGGGATTACGCTTTAATTCTTCCAGAATAAAAGGGATCTGGTCAGCATAGCGCTGGTGATAAGTGTACGCCCAGTTGCCCCGCTCCACTTCAAAATCCAGAATGCCATAAAGCATTTCCTGGCGATACTGCTCCAGCTCTTTAGGTCCGCCGATGAAGCATTTTGAGATCATCGGTTCTGCCAGCGGTTCCGATACACAAAATGTCATGGAAACTTCTTTTTGTGTTGTGTTCCAGTCTGCGCAGTCAGTAACCACGCCCTGCTCTGAAAGGGCAAGAAGTGCCTTGTGATAAGCATCCGGAAGGGTCCGCCCGTAAACGACACATTCCGGCATAATCCGGTTATCCATCATTACTCTCCGTTTCTTTAAGTGCCTCTCGGTATAAAACCGATTCCAAAGTGTTAAGGAAACTGTAAAATCTCACACGAAAAGTGTTCATCCTAATATGTACTTTCGTGCTGCCGTGCTGCTGCACAGCTTTTGCTTCCAAAAAGATCTTTATGCTGGTAATTATACTTCCGGAGTGTCAGTTCGCGCAACCGTACAAGTGTTGGAGAAAAATTGCGTTTAAATTCTTTAAGAGCATGAGAAAAAGGCCGCCTGTGGGGAGACAGACGGCTTACCAGAAAAGGGTCAGAATATCACTTGTAATAAGGAATGCAAATTGTATTTCCTGATGTCAGATTTTCGCTGTGCAGATGGTTAATATCCATAATTTCCTGCATATAGTCATAAATAGAGGAATACTGTTCTGTGCGGTACTTTTCTGCTATGGACCAGAGAGAATCCCCCGGATCAACTACTATGCTGGTATAGTATTTCTGAGCCGGACTGTCCAGGCGCTCTGCTTCTGCCGAGCTGGCAGAAATCTTTATCAGCAGGAAAGCCAAAATACAGGTAATAATAATAAGCGCCAGTACCAGACGACGGTTCGTTCTTTTTTCTTTTCTGTAGGCAGCTCTGTAATGAACAGCTGCAGTGTTCTGTCTCTTGTTATCCTGAAATTTTTCCATGATACACTTTTCCTCCCCTCGCCGGATTATTCTGCCTGATTTTCTCTGTTTTGCGCAAATTCGACTTATTCATTAAGCAAATAAATGATATGGCTGTCAAAAGATCTTTTATATCAAAACGAATATGCCTTATCTATGAGAATGATAGAAGCAGAACATATGTTCCGAACAAACGTTCTGCTTAAACTATACAGCCTTTCGAAAGAAGTGTCAAGAGAAAAACGAACATATGTTCGGAACATGCGTTCGAAAAAAGATTGCGTTTAAGCATTCCCTATGCTATTATGTAAAACAGACGGACGAATTCTACGCGGATGCGCAGGTATTTGTCTATGATTGAAAGACGGGAACCGGAGGATAGGGAATGGCGGAGACAAAAGGAAAACTGAACAAAAAGCAGAGAGAAATTCTCGATTTTTTGAAAAAAGAAATTATCGAGAAGGGCTTTCCTCCTTCGGTCAGGGAAATCAGCATTGCCGTCAATTTAAAGTCTACTTCTTCTGTTCATGCGCATCTGGAAAAGCTGGAAAAGCTGGGCTATATCCGAAAGGACGCAAGCAAACCCAGGGCGATTGAGATTCTGGATGAGAACTTTCAGACAGAACGGCTTGATACAATCTACTCTCCCACTACTTCGGAATCCGCAGATCCTTCTCTTCCGGAAAAGGATTATGACGAAGAAATTGCCATGGTTCCCGTCATCGGGGATGTGGCAGCCGGACAGCCGATTCTGGCTGTAGAACAGATTACTTCTTATTTTCCGGTTCCTGTGAACAGGCTCCCAAATAAGCAGACGTTTCTGCTGCGTGTAAAGGGGGAGAGCATGGTAAATGCCGGGATTCTTGACGGGGATTATGTACTGGTGGAGCAGGCAGACACGGCATCCAACGGAGATATGGTCGTTGCCCTTGTGGATGATTCCGCCACTGTAAAGAATTTTTACAAGGAGAATGGTTATTACCGGCTCCAGCCGCAGAATGACTACATGGAACCGATTATTATCCGCGGAGAACTGCGAATCCTGGGTCTTGTGATCGGTGTGATGCGGTTTTTCAAGTAACTGCTTAATAATAAGTGTCTGAAAATAACTGTATAAAAATAATTGTATGAAAAATCTCCTGCCCCAAAGATGACAGGAGATTTCCTAATTCAGCGTTTGTCGCCCCTGTTATATAGAAGAGTCTGGGCGCTTTACTCTTCTGCCGCCGCGGCAGCATCCGGCAGGTCATGGAGATCTACTTCCTTTCCGTCCCTCCAGAGCCTGTCGATGGAGAAGAATTCTCTGTTCGCCTGATCAAAAAGGTGAATGACAATGTCTCCGAAATCCAGAAGAATCCAGTTTCCGTTCCGGTAGCCTTCTACGCCTCTGGCGTGATAACCGGCTCTTCCCAGAATTTCTTCTGCGTTGTCTGCCATTGCCTGAACCTGGTTGCGGTTTGCGCCGCTGGCTATAATAAAATAGTCGGCCAGCGTAGATATCGCAGCAATATCAAGAACTTTTATATCGGCAGCTTTTTTATCCTCCAGCGCCCGGACGGCAAGTCCGGCCATTTCTTTTGAACGATCCATCTGTTTTTCTCCTGTAATTCTTCTATCTTTGCTGAAAACCTTCGAAGCATTTTTCAGCTTCATGCTCACGAAAGGCTATAGCGGTACACTTGTTCTTACATGTGCCGAAATTTAACCCTGACAGCACGAATTATCCACGGCTTTCTATCGCGTGTTTATAGTATTCATAGGCAGTTGCCGTCATGGTATCCATGGATTTCGGATTTTCGCTCAGATACTCCACAGTATCTTTCAGAATCATGTACAGGCAGAGGTCAATATCTGTAAACGCGGTTTTCCGGATTTCCGCCAGATGCGGTTGTTTTGTCCTGTTTGGTTCGATATAATCCGAAATAAAAACGATCTTTTCCAGCAGGGTCATGCCCGGCTTTCCGGTTGTGTGCCAGCGGATGGCGTCCAGAATGCCGGTATCGGTTATGCCATATGCATTCTCTGCGACAAAAGCCCCCAGCTTTGCGTGGAGAAGCACCGGATGCTCCAGCTCGAATTCCGTGACATCAAGCTGTTTTTTTTTGCAAATGCTTATCTTTTCACTGTTGGGAATGCACTTTGCGCAGTCATGAAGCAGACCGGCTGTTCTGGCGGCATCCAGATCCTCTCCGTACACCATGGCAAGTGCGCAGGCTGTATAGGTGACCCCCAACGTGTGGCGGTAACGGTTCTCCGTCAATGCCTTCTGCAGTTTTGCTTCCAGCGTGTCCCATCTAGTCTTGCCGCTCTTCAAATTCTGTCGTCTCCCCTCTGTATAAACCGTTTTTTTCGATGTATTCATAGACTGAATCGGTGACATAATAGCGTATGGATTCATGGTTGGCAATCATATTCCGCAGATGTCGGGAAGAAATATCCAGATTCGGTGTGTCCAGTTTATGGATAATGCCCCGAAACTGCTTTTTCCGTGTCTCCAGAAGGGCATTGAACACCGCCTGATCAATCTGGTTTCTCGTGGCGACCACCAGCTCGCAGGCATCCATAATCCGCTGCGGTTCCTTCCACTGATCGAAATCAAAAAGAGAATCCGCCCCGATAATAAAATAGAACCGGGTGTCCGGATGCTGCGCGTTCAGCGTCTCCAGGGTGCGGTAGGTGTAGGAATAGCCGTCCTCGTTCATTTCCAGAAGTGAGATCCGGAAGTGAGGATTTCCGGCAATGGCAGCGCGAACCATGTCGCAGCGCTGGCTATCTGTGGCTCTGCCTTTTCTGTTCTTCTTGTGCGGAGGATTTCCGGCCGGCATAATATACACCAAATCCAGATGAAACTGCCGGTAGGCCGCTTCAGCCAGAATCAGATGCCCGATATGAATCGGATCAAAGGTGCCGCCCAGAATACCGATTTTTTTCATTTTATTCTCTGTCCTTTTTTCCTGCTGAAGGAAGCTGGATTTTCTTTTTCTCGTCCTTTCCTTCTTTGTAGAGAACAATTTTCTTTCCGATAATCTGTACAATCTGAGAATGTGTCCTTTCGGAAAGCTTTCTGGCAATATCCGAAGGAGTTTCCAGGCAGTTTTGAAGAACGCTGAGCTTTATCAGCTCTCGTGCCTCCAGCGCCTCGCTTACAGACTGGGTCAGCGCGGGGGTAACGCCCTCCTTGCCGATCTGAAGAATCGCGTTTTCTGTCATAGCAAGGCTTTTCAGATACGCGCGTTGTTTGCTTGTCATCATTCTTATCGTCCTTTCAAAAATTCAAATCCGGTTATGGATGCCTGCCGGCATTCCTTAAATGCGGTTTCCGCGAAATCCGGATCTTCTTCCGAGGTGCGGAAGGAAATGTATTTCTCCAGCTTGATGGGACATTCCTCAAATGCGGTGATTGCATACCGGTGCTCGCATTGCTCTCTGCTTTCGCTGACCTTCATGGAAATGGACAAAATCTGTGTTGTCTCACAGAGCATGGCCTCTCTCCCGTCTGCACTTGAGAGAAGCCACCCGCAGGCGTTGTTCTCCAGCTCACGGAAAGCTTTTATTTTCCACTTGCCTGCCGGATCCGGTTCGTCCATCCAGCTTCTCAGAAGAAAATCAATATTCCCGAAAGGCTCGATGGTCTGGCGGAACACGGCAAGATGCTCATTCCTCAAAGCCCCGAACCATTCCTTTACGGAGGTAAAACGGATGCCTTCAAAGCTGTACTCCGCGGATGTTGTGTATACAGAGAATGGTGCCATTTTTTCAGCAGGCGGATAAGGAATCCCGGTATCCTTATGTCCCTTATATTCAAATTCGGTTTTCCATACTTCCGGAAGTTCTGCCCAGAGTGTCTCCCATGCCATTTTTCAGTCCGCCCTTTCAGCTTTTATAATAGTCAAAATGAAGGCCGTACATGCGGACGGTATCTCCGTCCTTTATTCCGGCATCCTCCAGATCCTTCAGAATTCCCGAATCCTTCAGGAATTTCTGGAAAAACGCAAAGCCTCTTTCCGAATCCAGATTGGTGTAGCCCAGCATTTTCTCGATTTTTGGTCCTTCCACCACATAAGTGTCCGGCTCCTCTTCTGATTTTACTACAGTATAAGGCAGACTGTCATTGGGAATCATAACCTGAGGATCAAATTCCTGCCGGAAAATCTGTGCATCCTTCGGAATTTGTTCCAGGCGGTTCTGTACCTCAAACAGAAGCTCGCGGATTCCCTTTCCAGTCGCGCAGGAAACAGGAAATACAGGGATTCCCTTTGGCTCAAATTCCCTTTTCAGCCGTTCTACAGGATCCTCCTGTCCTTCTTCCAGATAAATAGCATCCGTCTTATTGGCAGCAATAATCTGCGGCTTATTCTCCAGATCCGCATTATAGGTTTTTAATTCCTCATTGATTGCGTAAACATCAGCAACGGGATCCCTGCCCTCCAGAGAGGCTGCATCTACCAGATGAATCAGCATGCGGCACCGCTCAATATGGCGGAGAAATTCAAAGCCAAGGCCGGCGCCGGCAGAGGCTCCTTCAATCAGGCCGGGAATATCCGCGATCACAAATCCTCTGCAGCCCTCCACATCCACAACGCCCAGATTGGGAACAAGCGTCGTGAACGGATAATCCGCGATTTTCGGATCTGCGTTGCTTACCCGTGAGAGAAAAGTGGATTTGCCTACACTTGGAAAACCTATTAGTCCGACATCCGCAATCAGCTTCAGCTCCAGCCGTACCTCCAGTTCTCTGGACGGCTGTCCGGGCTGCGCGTATTTGGGAACCTGCATGGTGGGAGTGGCATAATTCATGTTTCCTTTACCGCCCCTTCCGCCCTTCAGGATGACCGCACGACGGTTTTCTCCGGACATATCTGCAATAACCTGACCGGTGGACGCCTCGTAGATGACAGTCCCCTCCGGAACCTTCAGGACAATGTCCTCTCCGTCTTTGCCGTGGCAGCGTCTCTTATCGCCTTCTTTGCCGTCTCCGGCAGAAAATTTTCTCCTGTGACGGTAATCGGCAAGCGTATTCAGACCCGGATCGATCTCAAAAATAACATCTCCGCCCTTGCCGCCGTCGCCCCCGTCCGGACCTCCCGCAGCCACAAATTTTTCCCGCCGGAAGCTGACATGGCCATCGCCGCCCTTGCCGGAACGCAGTATGATTTTAGCACGATCTGCAAACATGTTTCCTCCTCCTGATGAAAACTCCGGTGCCGCCGGAACCGGTAGTGCAGGGAAATGTCCCGCTGTCAGGCTCCAGGCAGCCGGAAGAGTACAAAAATGACAGGGAGACAAAAAGGCTGCCGCTTAACTGCAGTAAGCGACAGCCCTTGAAAACTCCGAAAAAATTATTCAGCTGTTTCTGCCGGAATAACGGAGCAGATCTTTCTGTCTCTGCCCTTTCTGGAGAAACGAACCACGCCGTCTACCGTAGCGTACAGCGTATCATCCTTTCCAAGGCCTACATTAAGACCCGGATGAATGTGAGTTCCGCGCTGTCTGTACAGAATGTTGCCGGCTTTTACAAACTGTCCGTCCGCTCTTTTCGCACCCAGTCTCTTGGACTCGGAATCACGGCCGTTCTTGGTAGAACCGACTCCTTTTTTATGAGCGAAGAACTGAAGATTCATGTTCATCATGACTTTACACCTCCTCAAATACAAGATCAATGAAATCCCTGTAGGATTCCACAGCTTCCAGATCAGACAGTCCCTGGGCCAGCGAGCGCAGAAGAACGTCCGCCTTTTCCGAGTGATCGCTGGAAATCCGGACCGAAACCCTTGCGTTTTCCTCGTCCTGCTCCACCTGGACAGGATCCTCTGTCAGCCGCTCCAGGGCATTCACCGTGGTGGCTGTCAGCGCCGATATGGCCGCACAGACAATATCGCTGCCCGCATCCTCGTACCCGGCATGATCGTAAATATCAAATCCTACCGGAATCCCTTTCTCTGTCTGAAAAAAAGTAACCTTAGTCATCAGGCGTTAATCTTTTCAATCTTAACCTGTGTGTACTGCTGTCTGTGACCGTTTTTCTTGTGATAACCGGTTTTTCTCTTGTACTTGTAAACGATGACTTTCTTTGCTTTTCCCTGCTCCATAACGGTAGCTGTCACAGTAGCTCCGGCAGCGTCTTTGCCTGCCTTCAGGGATTCATCATCGCGAACGGCAAGTACCTGGTCAAAGGTAACTGTATCACCAGCCTGCGCGTCTAGTTTCTCCACGCGTACCTCATCACCTTCTGCTACTTTGTACTGTTTTCCGCCAGTTGCAATAATTGCGTACATAGGACACCTCCTAATATAAAAAACTCGCCAGATTTGGTGGCCGGTAAAGCCGACACTTCTACCTCTCTGCGCGGCATACTAGCATATTAAATCATTTTTTTCGGAACTTGTCAATCCCGAATTCTGCCTGGACCATCACGCTTTAGTGTACTTTTGTGTTCTCTCAAATGTTTTTTCTGGCACAAAAAGCATCACATCTTTTTTGTACTTTTAATAGCAAAGCTCCTATTATTTGTAGTAATAATATTCTGAGGAATCTTTATCAGGTCAGTACATGCTGGCAGGTGACTGCAAGCGCGCCTTCTCCGATATGACAGCCGATGGAAAGTGCCAATGGTTCTCCGTAAATTTTATAACCCGGGAACTCCGCCTGGATTTCGCCAACCCATTCCTTCACGATATCCGGATTATTCATATAAGAATAGGAATAGGAAATAGTCATGGTTCCTTCCCTGGTAAAATCAGCGAACCGTGTCTCCAGATCCTTGTGAATGGCATCCAGCATGGTTTTTTTCGCCATTTTTACCCCGCGGCATTTGGCATAGGCGTCCAGTTTTTCTCCCTGAATCTGGAGAACCGGCTTTAAGCGAAGCACCGTTCCCACCGCAGCCGCAGCCGGGGTGATTCTTCCGCCCTTTTTCAAGTACTTCAGGGTATCTACCATAATATAGATGGATGAGTTCAGCGCTTCTTTTTCCAGCGTTTCCTTGATTTCTTTTGCTTTCATCCCCCGGTCGGCAAGAGTTCTGGCATCCAGCATGGACTGATACTGGGTTACGGAGATTCTCTGGTTATTAACGACCTCCACGCGCCCGTTGTAATCATCTGCCAGTGCCGTCGCGGTCGCGCAGGAAGCAGACAATCCGCTGGACATGGGAATATAGACAATCTGGTCATATTCCCTCAGCACGCGATTCCATAGGTCGGTAACCTCCGCAGGTGTCGGCTGGGAAGTAGAAACCTGAGCATTAGTAGAAAGAGCATGATAAAACTGTTCATGTGTCAGGTCGATTCCCTCATAGCATACCTTGTCATTGACCATAAACGACATGGGAAGAATGAAAAAACCGAGCTTTTCCGCTCTCTCCTGCGTCATCCCGCTGTTGCTGTCTGCAACGATGGCTATTCCGGACATGTTAACTACCTCCTGTAATCAGCCTGCAATACCTGCAAGAATAAATGCAATTCCTGTAATAATGATAATACCTGTGGGAATCAGAATTTTCAAGAGAGACCTCATTCCGTCCGGAAGAAAGGCCGTTCTTCTGGGAGCTTCCGCCTTATTGACAAGATAGCATCCTGTGTAAATCAGAAGCGGGACAAAAAGTCCGTAAATCAGAATGCCGATTCCCACCGTTACCGGGCTCTGAAACGCACCGGCCTGATACACCTCTACGGAATAATCCTCCGGGATAAGCAGGGAGGACAGGCCGGAAAGCAGTGTAAGCGTACCGTTATACAGAAAATGATAAAGTGCCGAATACACAATGTTTCCTGTTTTTAGAACCAGCCAGGCCATCAGGCAGCCGGCCAGCGTCTGGGCAATCATCCGGTAAGGGTACAGGTGGGACAGGCCAAAGATGGCTCCGGAAATCAGGATCACAGCTGTTTTATTCGGAATACTGTTTCTCAGGCCGCTCAGAACAACGCCACGGTTCAGCGCCTCCTCGCAGACAGGTGGCAGTACGCTGACCAGAATCAGAAATATCACAGACTTCCAGCCCGTAAGACTTCCTCCCATGGATTCGGAAAACTGTGTCACCTCATCCGCCGCAAAGAACATAATCAGATACGAGACAGACAAGCTGAACAGACAGGTGGACAGAGAGATCACAGCAACCCCGGCAGCCCCGCCTGCTTTTGGACGACGGACGGGGAATACCTCCCGGAAATCCGCACGCATCAGGAGAACAAAGACAACGCTGCAGGCAAGCAGATAGAGCTGTTCTGCCAGAGTCATCCCCAGCTCGTCCATTCCCGACTGATAGAGAAGCCAGGGAAGTCCGAGATAAAAGAAAACCATAACGCAGAAAACAAATAGGACTGTCTGCCATGCCTTCAGCTTTTTCCCTTTTCTTTTTTGCCGGGTTACCGCGTAGGGTCTTGTATACTGTATCTGCGCATAGGAGACCGGATCGAAATAATCTGTATTGTTTCCCATCTATTATGTCCTTCTACCCTTCTGTCAGCAGCCGGCTCTGTTCCGACCAGGAACGAACCCGTTTTTTCCTTGTCAACTCCATGATATAGAGTGGTGTCATGTCTATCACATGAGCCGGAACGGGATCCTCCCGGACGGCGTTCTGCATGGCCTCTGTCAGCTCGTTTCCGGCGCCGGGGCGGGAATCGTTGATAAAGTCCACAAGAATGGTGCCGGAAAGCTGCCGGAGCCGGATCTGCCGGGCAATTTCCCGGACAGCTTCCAGATTGGTTCTCCGGATTGTTTCCTGCCGGGACCGTTTTGCAGTGTCACGTCCGGTATTTACATCAATGGCCACAAAGGCTTCTGTTTCTTCAATAACCAGAAAACCTCCGGATTTCAGATGGACGGTTTTGCTGTCCAGTTCATGCAGCAGTGTGGTAAGGTTATACAGCCGATAGAGCTCTACCATCGGATCTTCATACAGCCGGACAGATACTCCGGCATCCGCCGGCTTCTGCTGATCGGTCAGTGTGCGCCAGATCTCCGGATCATCGGTTGTGATCTGCCGCAGACAGGAACCCGCATACTGACGGAACAGAGCCATCCACGCAGCGTCTGCCTGGTGCAGGCAGGAGTACAGGGTGCGCGTCATGCCGAACCGAAGCACAGAATCCATCTCTGAAAGCAGGCTTCTGTATTCCTCTTCCAGCTCCTCCGGAGACGCTTCGGGAGCATTGGTGCGAAAGACAATGCCAAACTGACGGGAATCTCCGTTCCCGAAGATTTTCACAGCCATTTTATTAATACGGTCTTTATCTTCCGGTGAGAGCTTTTTGGAGTAATAAATGCCGGGGTGGTCTGTTCCGAGTACGATCCATCTCCCTGTCAGCGTCAGATTCTGCGTCAGGCGGGGAAGCTTCTGTTTCATGGCTTCCTTTTCCACCTGCACCAGAACCAGATCCCCTTCCTTTGCCGGACTGTTTTCCGGCAGAGGAAGAAAACCGGTGCGGTCTTCCTGAAAACGGACAAACGCCGCGCCGATATTCTTTTGCCGGTTTTCGATCCTGCCGACGTAAATATTTCCCAGTACGGAAATCCTGTCTGTCGGAGTGATCCGTATTTCGGCCGGTTTCTGGTTCTTCAGATAGAGGCTGACAAGAGTCGGCCTGTTCCGGACAGGCATGCGGGCAAATACAAGCGAATCAGACAATCTCTTCCCCCAGTTCTTCCAGCGGAACCAGACGGACGTCTCCGTCGGTTCCTTTGTCGGCGTAAAGCTCGTTCCGGTGAATCCGGAAGCTATATTCCGGAAGCCCGAAGGAACCATAGGATGCAAGCGCCTCCATGACAAGTTCGGGTTTCAGGTTGTGGACGCTTCCGGAGGAAAGAAGCATATGCAGAGATGTGTCCTGCGCAGTCAGAGAAAAGATCCACGGGCGGATGTCCGTCAGTTCCTCTTTTCTCTTCGTTTTCCGCAGAACGGTAATCTCACCCTGCGAAAGAAATCCTTCTGCCAAGGCGCCCAGGTTATCAGGGATGATGATCCGGTCCGGATTCAGCGAGACCGTGTAGGAAGCGGCGGCCGTCAGCGTCATGCACTTGTTCGCTTTGTCAGCGGGGACTTTCTTCGCGCTCAGAACACGCATTCCCGCTACCATCTGTTCATTCATCCGCCGCACCAGTTCTTCCGAGGAGACCGGTTCCAGCAGATCTACATCGAAATATTCACCGGAGCTGGTCTTGCCGACTCCCAGGGGAGAGGCGAAGGACATCTGCATATGCGGACTGAAGCCCTCGGAAAGAACAACCAGGATATCTGCACGGCGCAGAACCTTCTGGAAATACCGCATCACATCCAGGTGGCCGATAAATTTCATACAGCCTGTTTTTTCAAATTTAATACGAACTCTAACCATGATTGAACCGCCTGAAACCTATGATTGAATGCTCTGGTGCCCGGACAGCCTTTCCTCCAGGCAAACGCCTCCCCGAAACTGCGTACAGCCGCAGCCGCTGCACTGCTGCCTGCAGTTCGGCGTGATGATTCCCTTTTTTGCCCTCTCCCACTCGCGCTCCAGGAATTTTCTGGAGACACCGGTATCAATAAAATCCCAGGGAAGAAGTTCTTCCGTGCTGCGCTCTCTTGACGTGTAGAAATAGGGATCAATCCCGCAGGAGCGGAATGCCTCTTTCCAGGCATCTGCCCTGTAGTGCTCCGTCCAGGCGTCAAACAGGGCGCCGTTTCTGTATGCCTGCAGGATGACGCCGGATATTCTGCGGTCTCCCCTGGCCAGGACACCTTCCAAAACCGATACACCCGCATCATGATAAGTGTACCGGATACTCTTCTGGTTCAGCATACTCCGAACCGTATCTTTTACAAGATGTGCCTTATCCAGAAACTCCTGTTCCCGGTTCATGGAAGCCCACTGAAACGGGGTGAAAGGCTTTGGAACAAAGAAGGAAGTACTTGCCGTGATAGCCACTCTTCCGTTTCTCTCCTCTTTCGGGATGTCGTAGTAATCCTCTGCAAGGGTCTCGCAGAGCTGCGCAATTCCACGGATATCCTCCTCTGTCTCTCCCGGAAGCCCCAGCATAAAGTATAGTTTTACCTTATTCCATCCGCCCCGGAATGCCTGTCCGGCTCCCATGCGGATATCCTCTTCGGTCAGCCCCTTGTTAATTACATCACGCATACGCTGCGTTCCGGCTTCCGGTGCAAAGGTAAGACTGCTTTTTTTGACGTCCTGTACCTTTGACATTACATCCAGTGAAAAAGAGTCAATCCGCAGCGAGGGCAGCGAAATATTGATTCCGCGCGGCTTGCAGATGTTGATCAAATGGTTCAGGAGCTCATCCAGCTCCAGATAGTCGCTGCTGGAAAGAGATGTAAGAGAAATTTCCTCATACCCGGTATTTGCCAGCATGCGCTCTGCCAGCTTCTTCAGCCGCTCCACCTTTTTTTCCCGGAGCGGACGATAGACCATCCCTGCCTGGCAGAACCGGCACCCGCGGATGCAGCCCCTCTGGATTTCCATAACGACACGGTCCTGGGTTGCCTTGATAAAAGGAACCACCGGTTTTTCGGGATAAGGAATCCCGTCAAAATCCATGACGATCTGCTTTTTCACCTTTGCCGGAACATCCTCTGAAATCGGCCCGAAGGATGCCAGTGTGCCGTTCTCCTGATAGGAGACCTGGTAGAGGGATGGAACATAGATACCCGGTATGCCGGCAGCCATCCGAAGAAATTCCGCCCTGCCGTGCCCGCTCTTTTTCCAGCTCCGGTACAGATCCAACAGCTGAGGATAAACCGTCTCCCCTTCCCCGATGTAGAAAAGGTCAAAGAAATCCGCGATCGGCTCCGGATTATAGGTACAGGGTCCTCCACCGATCACAAAGGGATCAGCCTGATTTCTGTCGGATGCCAGAAGAGCAATGCCGCTCAGATCCAGAATCTGAAGAATATTGGTATAGCACATCTCATACTGGAGGGTGATACCCAGAAAATCCGCCTTTTTTACAGGTTCCTGCGATTCCAGCATAAACAGGGGGATGTGCCGGCCCCTCATTATTTTATCCAGATCCGGCCAGGGAGAGTAGACCCTCTCGCACCATACACCCGGCATACGGTTAAACATATCATAGAGAATCTGGATTCCCAGATGAGACATGCCGATCTCGTAGACGTCCGGAAAACACATGGCAAAACGGATATCCACAGAAGAAGGATCCTTCATTACAGAATTCCATTCATTGCCGATATATCTCTCCGGCTTATCCAGTTGAAGGAGGACTTCATCCTCCAGTGCCAATTTTCGCATTCTGTTTTACACCTGAATTCTTTGCTTCCGCCGCGGGTGACTTTCTTTGCCTCTGGACGAACCGCCTGCGGAATGTTAGACTTTGCTACGAAGCTTTATTCTAACACAGACCAGTCAAGAGATTCAATGAGGAGGTATCTCCATGAAATTTTATTACCCGGTCATTGTCCGCAGACTTTCCGACGGATCCTATTCCGCGCATTTTCCGGATCTGAAAATGTGCGAGGCATCCGGCAGTACCATGGAGGATGTTCTGGAGCGCGCCACGGAGGCGGCCTGGAACTGGATCGATCTGGAACTTCAGGAAGAAGATCCTGACCTTCCTCCCGCCACAGATCCGGTGGATATGAATCTTGAAAACAACGAAGAGGTCCGGGAGATCCTGGTTAATTACCGTATGACCGAGGGGTGGGAGGAGTAGTTTTTCAGTCTCTTCGGGAACTGATCTGGTACAGCAGCGCATTGCAGATACATGCTGCGATGTTGCTTCCGCCTTTCCTGCCTCTGGCGACAATCAGCGGAACATCTGTCTGCATAATCAGCTCCTTGGACTGCACGACATTTACGAATCCAACCGGAGCGCCGATGATCAGCTCCGGTCGGAGCGTCCCTTCCTGTATCAGCTCGTAGAGCCGGATCAGTGCGGTCGGGGCGTTTCCGATGGCGAAAATCAGCTTTCTGTCCAGTTTTGCGGCCTTCTCCATAGAGACAGCAGCCCTGGTAATGCCCCTGTTCCGGGCTTCCTCCGCGACATCTTCGTCCGAGATAAAGCAGAAGGCTTCTCCGCCCAGGCGGTTCAGTGTCCGTTTATTGATGCCTGACCAGGCCATTTTGGTATCGGTCACGATGCATGCACCGTCCCGGAGCGCCTGCTGGGCTTTTTCCACCGCATCTACGGAAAACCAGAGGTTATCCGCATAATCAAAATCTGCGCTGGTGTGAATACATCTTTTTACAATCAGCTCTGTTCCGGGAGCAAGAAATTTATTTTTTTCTCCCAGCTCCTCCGTAATAATCTCAAAGCTTCTTTTTTCAATATCCATCGGCCTGATGTTTTCCAGTTCTATTTTCAATTCAGATTCCCTCCTGAAGAATGTTGTAGATTTCCGGCATGTTCAGATTTTTCCGGAGCTCCGCGGCAAGTATGTCATACTGGGTTTCCTTGAAGGTCTGGTAATCCACCCCTGTCATGCCGGAGGTGTCGATCCCCTTCTTTTTTCCGATTGCCTGAACAATACGGTCTGCCACCTGCTCTTTATCAAAAATGCCGTGTACGTAGGAACCGTAGACATTTCGCTGCTGCGCCCCGTCTTCTTTGCGTGTTCCGTCCGCGGTATTGGTATCCGTGATCTGCGTAAGCGGTGCTGTTCCGTCCTTCCGGGTGCTGACGCCCATATGAATTTCATAGCCCTCCAGTTCCACGCCGTTCAGTCCGGAAAGCACTCCCTGCACGTCGTGAAACCGTCCGTCTACCCTGGTCCGTGTTTTTTCTCCGGCAAATACTGTGTCCATGGGAAGAAGACCCATGCCCCGGATTGTCCCGCCGGCCTCTACGCCGAGAGGATCGGAAAGCGTCTCTCCCAGCATCTGAAATCCGCCGCATATGCCAAAGATGACGGTTCCCTCCGCCGCCTCCTTCAGAATGGCGGCCTCCAGGCCGTTCTGCCTCATCCAGAGCAGATCTTCCATGGTATTTTTGGTGCCGGGAAGAAGAATCATATCCGGATGCTTCAGGTCGTGTACATGCTCTACATACCGCAGCGACACACCCGGCATTTTCTCAAATGGGTTGAAATCGGTGAAATTGGAAATCCGGGGAATACGGATCACGGCCAGATCAATCAGCCCTGCAGTTTCTTTCCGCTCGAAGCGCTCGGTCAGGCTGTCCTCATCCTCCACCTCGATATGCAGGTACGGGGCGCAGCCCACGACAGGGATTCCCGTCAGTTTCTCCAGCATGGTAATACCGGGGTCCAGGATGGTCCGGTCTCCGCGGAATTTATTGATCACAAGCCCTTTCACCATGGCGCGCTCATCAGGGTCCAGCAGCTCAGTGGTTCCCAGAAGCTGGGCGAATACGCCGCCGCGGTCAATATCGCCGACCAGCAGGACCGGGGCCTTTGCCAGTTTTGCCATCCCCATATTGACAAAGCAGTCCGCGTCCTTCAGATTGATCTCCGCGGGACTTCCGGCTCCCTCAATGACAATAATATCATTCTCTGCCGCCAGAGAATCATAGGCTTTTTTTACGTCCGGAATCAGTTTTTTCTTGTAGGCAAAATACTCGCGGGCGCTCATGTTTCCCAGAACCTCCCCGTTGACAATGACCTGTGAGCCCGTGTCATTGGTCGGCTTCAGGAGGATCGGATTCATGCGGACCGAGGGTGCAATGCCTGCGCACTCCGCCTGCATGACCTGCGCCCTGCCCATCTCCAGCCCCTCTCTTGTTATAAAAGAATTCAGAGCCATGTTCTGCGCCTTGAAAGGTGCCACGCGAAAGCCGTCCTGATGGAAGATTCTGCAGAGTCCCGCCGCCAGAAGGCTCTTGCCAGCGTTTGACATGGTTCCCTGTACCATAATCGCCTTTGCCATAATCTGTTCCTCGTCTCTCTTTCTATTGATATGGGCGTTAAAAGTACCTTTGGCCACCCGTTTTTCATTACACGCGGCGTCGCGTCGGACTTTTGACACTGTAATCATATTATTTTCCGGATGTCACTTCGGACAAAACCTGGAGAAGTTTTTCGTTCTCCGGATGTGTCCGGACGGCAACCCGGAAAAAGCCCTCCGAAAGTCCGTGATAATTGGAGCAGCTGCGGATCAGAACGTTCCTCTCCAAAGCACGTTCCTTCAGGTCTTCGGGACCCTTGAAGAAAATGTAGTTGGCCTCGGAATCAAAGACACGGAATCCGGTCTTTTTCAGTCCCTCTTTTAAAAAGTCTCTTTCCTCCCTGACTAGTTTCCGGCTCCACTGTACATATTCCTCCTCATCCAGTGCGGCGGCTCCTGCCGCCTGGGCCGGAACCGATACATTCCACGGCTGCACGACACGGTGCATCCGATCCAGGATTTCGGTGTTTGCGCAGATCCCGTAACCCAGGCGAAGTCCGGGCATGGCGTACCGTTTGGTAAAGGCTTTCAGGATAAACAGGTTGGGATAGTCCGGAAGATCTTTTTTCCTGGACAGTTTGTCCGGATCATCCAGAAAATCCTGAAAGCACTCATCCAGAAGAACAAGGGTATTGTTTTTCCTGCACCGCTCCAGAATTTCTGTCAGGAGATTCGGATCTATGGTGATTCCGGTGGGGTTGTTCGGATTGCACAGGCAGATAAGATCCAGGTCCGGGGTAAGTGCGTCCAGATACTTCTCTGTCAGGCGGAAATCCTGATCCTCCTTTATCTCATACCACAAAATCCGGCAGTTGACGGATTCTACCGCCTGCGCGTATTCCGCAAAGGTCGGAGAAGCAATCAGGGCTTTTTCCGGCTCGTTGGCAAGGACGAAGGAAAAAATAAGCTCTGCGGCTCCGTTTCCGCAGATCAGCCATTCCTCCGGCACCTGTTCATACTGCGCAAGCCTGTGGATCAGCTTTTCCTCCAGGACGTCCGGATAGCGGGAAATATTTTGCATGCTCCTGGCTGCCGCCTCCATGACACTATCCGGAGTCCCAAGTGGGTTTGTATTTGTGGAAAAATCCAAAACATTCGGATGGCGGTATACATCCCCGCCGTGTACCAGCTTTATACTCATAACAGAACCTTTCTGAAAAAAAGTTAAAAGACAATTTTCAGGATCAGAAGAATCAGCAGCCGGACCGCAGCCCCCAGAAGTAAGGCCAGAACTGCCGCCGCAAGAACCAGACGGTTCGCCCGCGGGATATCCTCCGCCCCGACCGGGCGGATTGGATCACCCAGGGTCTGCTTATGGTGCAGCTCTCCGAAATACCAGGCGTCACCTGCAAGCTGGATATCCAGCGCCCCTGCCATGGCAGCCTCTGTGTGGGCGGAATTGGGACTGTCATGTTTCTTTCTGTCCCTCCTGAAAATTTTCCAGGCATTTGCGGCATCCTCGCGCAGGAGCCTGGCGGCGGGTACAAAAAGCAGTCCTGAGATCCTGGCCGGAAGAAAATTCACAACATCGTCCATGCGCGCGGCAAATGCGCCGAAATACCGGTACCTGGAATTTTTATACCCGATCATGGAATCCATCGTGTTTATGGATTTATAGAAGAAGCCCCCGACAGCGCCGCCGATCAGCATGTACAGCAGCGGGGCGATTACCCCGTCCGAAGCGTTTTCCGCAACGGTTTCAACCGCTGCACGGATGACGCCTGCCAGATCCAGCTTATCCACATCCCTTCCCACAATCATGGAAACCGCCCTCCTGGCGGCCGGGAGATCCTTCTTTTTTGCCTGCGCGCAGACCTTCATGCTCTCATCCCGGAGGGCACGCGTGGCAATCAGCTGATAGCACCAGAAGGTTTCCAGGACAAAGCCGGCCCAGAAATTCAGCCGGTAGAACAGCTGAAGAATCAGCCAGGGAACAAGCATACTGAGGAAGATCACACAAACCGCGGTTTGAATGCCGGCGGTTTGTTCTCCTTTTTTATCTTCCCGGTTCAGTTTACGGAAAGTCCTTTCCAGCGTCTCAATCAGTTTTCCGATCAGCCGTACCGGGTGGTACAGCCATCGGGGATCCCCAAGAAGGAGATCCAGGAAGAAGCCGATGACAACGGCTGGTACAATTCTGTCAAATTGGAATAGAATCATGTCTCTCTTCTCCCCGCAAAAATACCCGCAGCCTGAAGGAGGCGGACAGGTATTTCCGGATTTGCGTAGTAATACAGGTGCGGAAAACCGGCCAAAACCGAATCCGAGCTCCGGATGCAGCGCCAGCTTTTTGTCCCGGAAGGCTTTTCCGCGAAGAAGGTATCTCCAGGATTCTCCGATTCGTAGTAATGAAATTCATGGGAACGGATCTCTCCCACCGGATGGCCGAACAGCGTTCCCCCCTTCAGCGTCATATAGCCAAATCGGTTCAGATGACCGGTGTAATAGGAGCTTTCCGGGAACACACCGGCCATTTTACGCACTTTACCCTCCATATCCTTCAGGGATTCATGCAGGTAAAGAAAACCACCGCACTCGGCCATGACCGGAAGCTTCCGATCCACAGCCGCATCCCGGATGTCCCTGCGCATGGAGCTGTTTTCCTCCAGCTCTTCCGCATGAAGCTCCGGGTATCCACCGTGCAGCAACAGGGCGTCCAGCCCGTCGGGCAGGTTTCTGTCATACAGCGGCGAAAATTCTGCCAGTTCTGCGCCCAGATCCCGCAGGAGCTGAAGGTTGTCTTCATAAAAAAAGCAGAACGCCTCATCCCTGGCAAGGCCGACGCGCAGCCTCCCGCCGTCCGGACGGCGCAGACCCTCCTCCGGAACCAGAGACAACGCGCTCTGTCTCTGCCGGTTCCAGACTTCCGCGTCCGCCGCTGCATCAAGCTCCGGTGCATTTTCCGCAATTTCCAGAATCTGCCGGAGATCTAGTGTTTTTTCCAGGATATCCGCCAGACTGTCCAGTTTTTTCTGCAGAGACTGAATTTCCTCCGGAAGAACCAGACCCAGATGTCTGCTTTCCAAAACGCAGTCCGTTACGACAGGAAGATATCCGACAACCGGAATGTGGAGTTCCCTCTCAATCATCTCCTTCAGACGCGGGTATAGCATTCCGCTTACCCGGTTCAGGATGACGCCCCGGATACAGGACTTCTTCTGAAAATCCAGAAAGCCCTTAATCATGGGGAGAATGGAACGGCTGGCTCCCTTCGAAGGAATCAGCAGAAAAACCGGGGTGTCTGTGACAGAAGCCAGGTCGCTGGCTCCTGCCCTGGAGGAATCCATGGACAGTCCGTCATAGTACCCCATGACGCCCTCCATCACGGCAACATCGCAGTCTGCGGCGTTCTTTTCCAGAAGATATCTTGTCACGGAATCCCCTGTAAAAAAGGTATCCAGATTTCTGCTTTTAGTTCCCAGTACCCTGGAGTGGAACATAGGGTCAATAAAATCCGGTCCGCACTTAAAAGACGCCGGCCGGATATTTTTCCGGGTAAGCAGCCGCAGCAGACCGCAGGTCAGCAGGGTCTTTCCGCTTCCGCTTGCCGGAGCGGCTATCATCAGACGGTTAATTTTCATGATCGATCTCTTTCTGTCCGGAAACTGTCTCTGCCTCTCTTCGGGGCAGACCTTATTCCTGCTGTCCGTCCGGCTCTCCGTCGGCAGACAGGATATAGACGGGATTCTGCCCCATCATCATGTGATAAGGGCCTGCTTTCTTTGCCCTTGCCACAGAGACGGAGACAATGTCCGTATGGCCAAGCGACAGCGTTTTCATTGCATCCAGGGCTTCCCCGACCGTTTCCAGCGTAATGCAGTTGATTACGACACGGACGCGGGGATTTTTTTTCAGAAGGATCCGCAGAATATCCTTCAGGTTTCCGGAGCTTCCTCCGATAAAGGCATGTGTCGGCGCGGGAAGTTCCTCCAGCGCCTCCGGTGCCAGCCCCTCTACGATCTGCAGGTTGTCCGCCCGGAATTTCTTTCTGTTTCGATGAAGAAGCTGAACCGCCACCGGGTTTTTCTCTATGGCGAAAACCTTTCCCTCTCTGGCACGGAGAGCAGTTTCTACCGAAACCGAACCGCTTCCGGCCCCGACATCGTAGACTACGGAGCGGTCTGTCAGGCGAAGCTTGCTGACAGAAATCTCCCGTATCTCCTCCTTTGTCATGGGAACCTTGTCCCTCTCAAAAGACTCGTCCGGGATTCCCTGTGTGACAAAACAGTCCGGCTTCGGATTGTGCACCAGCAGGACGCTGAGCGCGCTCCCGGAATAATTCACAAAGTCTTCCGGAGTGCCGTGCAGAACCTTCTCCTCCGGGTAGCTTAAGTTCTCTCCGATCTCGATCCGCAGGTCTGTCATGCCGTAATCCAGAAGGCTCCGGCACAGGTTCCGCACCGCGTCCTCGGTGCCAAGTATGCTGAAGACCTTTTCATTCCGGCAGATTTCACCGATCAGGTTGCAGTCTCTTCCATGGCTGCTTGTAATACAGACATCATCCCAGGATTCCCGCAGTTTTCCGCAGAAATAAATCAGGGAAGAGATGCCGGACATCACCTCCGTCTGCTCTGGAAGAACGCGAAGCAGTTTTTTTGCGCCGCTGAAAAACCCGACATCTCCGGACAGAAGAACCGCGATCTGCCTGCTCTTCGTGTCCTCCCGAATCAGCCGGGAGACCTCCTGGGGCCGGTATTCCTTCACAGTCCGCTGTCCGGGAGCTGCGACAGCCTCCAGCATGCGTCCGGCGCCGATCAGCAGATCCGCGTGCCGACAGTATTCCGCCGCCTCCTGCGTCATAGTTCTGCAGTCCCTGCTGCCCATCCCGATTCCGATCACCGCAATTCTTCTGTCAGCTTTGTCGGCCGCATCTTTCGCCTCTTGCTCCTTTTCTGCAAGGGAAAGATCCGGAAATTTATTTTTCAGGATTTCCAGACACTCCGATTCAGAAATTCCCTGTTCCTGCGACGGACGCCCGATGATCAGCAGACGGCAGCCGCATTTATCAGCAGCCGTTTTTTTCTCATTAAATCCTCCGGCCGTCCCGGTATCCTTGGTGACAAGAACAGAAGCCCCTGTCTGACGGATCAGGGCGATGTTCATCTCCTCCGAAAAAGGTCCCTGCATGCAGATCAGGTGAGACGGAGGAAGTGAAAGCTGTTCGCATATTTCAAGATTGGACTTCATCGGAAGAATCCTGGCATAAAACCTTTCCGGAAAACCCGGAACGGAGGTGAATTCCGGAAGCTCCTTGCTCCCGGTCGTAAGCAGCACCTTTCCCTCCGGATGCTCCTTCAGCCATGCAGCGGCTTCTGCGGGGCTGGAAACCAGCACGTCGGAGGAGTCCGGGCGAAGCGTACTCTCCCGGTAAATCCGCAGATACGTGCGCCCGGTTTCCCTGCAGGCCTTTCGGATGTTTTCCGACGCCTGAACCGCATAGGGATGGGTGGCGTCAACCACCACAGCCTCCGCCGCGGCACGGCTCCGAATGACATCCGCCATCTCGTTCTCGTCCAGACGGCCTTCCTCCACCGTCAGATTTACTCCCGGCTCTATGCGGTCAGCGCCGTATCTGGTCGCGGTCAGGACAAGCACCTCCCGCCCGCAGTTTTTCAAAAATCCCGCAAGCGTCCTTCCTTCCTCGGTTCCCGCAAACAGAAGTATGTCAAACATTTTTATAACCTCGCGGTGTCACCATTTTTCCGTTAAGATTCTTCGTCTGTGAATTCCCGATAAACACCGTGGTAAACATGTTGACATCGGTGTTACGGAGTTCCCCTAATGTCAGGACGCGGGAGGTCTCGCCATCTCTTCCGATATTTTCAACGATTCCGCAAACAGTATCCGGCTTTCTGTACTGCAGAAGAATGTCACAGGCCTTCTGCAGATAATCCTTCCTCTTGTGACTGGAAGGGTTGTAGAGCACAATGCAGAAATCCGCCTCTGCAGCTGCCTGCAGGCGCTTTTCAATTTTTTCCATGGGCGTCAGCAGATCTGAAAGAGAGATCAGGCAGAAGTCATGAATCAGGGGAGCTCCCAGCACAGCTCCGCCGCCGAGGGCAGCCGTAACTCCCGGTATAATCCGGAGCTTTACGTCCGGATAACGCTCTCCTACTTCATACATCAGCCCGGACATGCCGTAAACCCCGGCATCTCCGCTGCAGACCATAGAGACGGTCTTTCCTTTCTCCGCCTCCTCAAACGCCATGACGCAGCGCTCCACCTCTTTTTTCATAGGAGTGGAAAGGAATTCCTTTCCGGGGAGATGCTCTTTTACCAGGTCAATATAAACGGTGTAGCCGATAATGGTATTGCTGCACTGCAGCGCTTCCGCGGCTTCGATTGTCATTTTATTCCATGCGCCGGGTCCGATCCCGACTACGTTCAGCAGCTTCAAAATTCAATACTCCTTTCCAGCAGCGCCACCGCGCAGGTCACGCCGTTCTCTCCTGTTTTCCGGATAATGAGCCTTCCGCCGCCGTCCATAACGGCAGATCTCTCACAGATATTGTCCACGCCTGTAACCTTTTCCACAAATTCCGAGGAGGTAAAGGATCCCTTCAGGGATTTCAGCTGCTCCGCGGAGAAGGTATGAAAGGGTACGCCAAGCTCCCCGGCAAAATTTATCAGAGCAGGTTCGTCTGCCTTCAGATCAATAGAAGCAACAGAGGAAACCGCCTCCAGATACAGGCTGTGTTCCCGGAGAACCTTTTCAGCCAGTTTCTTCACCTCTGTTGTCGGCGTTCCCCTCTTGCATCCGATTCCCAGCACCAGGCACCGGGGAATCAGCCAGAGCGTATGGTCAAAATACGCCCTGTTATAAGAAGGACTGATGTAGATGCCCAGAGATGTTCCACCGTTTTCATTTTCGGCACTGTCCCTCCTTGCCTCCTCTAGCTTTTCGGACCAGGTAAGACCCTCCGGGAGTTCTCCCTTGACAGGAAAATGCGTGTAAAAGCCGACCGGATAGCCGGACAGCAAAGCGGCGGATACTTCCTTGGCGTATGTCATATTGGAAATGACCATGTGATTTTTTTTCGCGTATTCATCCACGGCGAACAGGGAATTCACATCGGTGGCTGTTGTAATGACTGGAATACAGCCGAGCGGTTCGGAAATTTTTCTGACCAGGTCATTGGCGCCTCCGATGTGTCCGGAAAGCAGAGAAATACAGAATTTCCCCTGCTCATCCAGAACAATGACGGCAGGATCTGTTCTCTTGTCCCGCACATGGGGGGCAATGGCACGCACAGCGATTCCGGTCGCCCCGACAAAAATAATTGCGTCGCTGTCCTGAAAGCGCTGCTCTGCCCAGCGGGTCATCGGCTCCCGTACCTGCGTAAAAACAGACGTTTCCGATAACAGTTCTTCCGCAAGGGTCTGCCCCTTGAAATACCAGTCTGTCAGGATCTGCTCTGCGTTCTCTTCCCTCAGAAGCTCCCGGTTGATTCTCTCCGCAAGCTGGCTGCCCCTGCGGGTAAAGCAAATTCCGGAAATCTTCATAGCTGATCCGTCCCCTGTCGAAATTCTGTCGAGAAGCCCGGATCGTACAGCTTTGACCGGTCATAGTGACTGTGCGTCACAATATCTCCGACAATCATCAATGCCGTCTTTGTAATGTTGTTTTTCTTCGCCGTCTCCGCCAGTGTTCCCACGGTGCATAGATAAGCCTCCTCGTCCGGCCAGGTTGCCTTGTATACAATGGCGGCCGGTGTATCTGCCGTATATCCTCCCTCTATCAGCCGCCTGCTCAGCTCCTCCAGCATTCCCGTGCTCAGGAAAATGACCATGGTGGCGTGGTGGGACGCGAAGGATTGAATGCTCTCCTTTTCCGGAACCGGCGTTCTTCCCTCCATCCGTGTGATAATAACGCTCTGAGAGACATCCGGCAGGGTGTACTCAAGGTTCAGCGCGGAGGCAGCACCGCAGAATGCGGAAACACCGGGCGTGTAGTCGTAGCTGATTTTCTTTTCGTCCAGAACGTCCATCTGTTCCCGGATCGCTCCGTACAGGCAGGGATCTCCTGTGTGCAGACGAACCGTGACAAAATTTTTCTTTTCCGCTTCCAGCATGACATCTAGTACCTCTTCCAGCGTCATCCTGGCAGAGTTGTAAACTCTGCAGCCTTCCTTTTTGTAATCCAGAAGCTGTGGATTGACCAGCGAACCGGCATAAATAATGACGTCAGCCTCCTTCAGCAGTTTTGCTCCCCGGACTGTAATCAGATCCGGAGCCCCCGAACCTGCCCCGACAAAATGTATCAATTTTCTGTCCTCCCTGTTTTATGTATCAACCTGCTATCTCTTCCGGCCTTCCGCCTGCCGCGGGAGCCTCCGCTCTCCCTTTTCCGGCGCCGGAAAGCAGAAAGAGTTCCGCTTTCTCTGTTAGTTTCTCTGACCGTTCAGCTTTGCGATCAGTTCCGGAACCGTACTGGTCTGTCCGAGTTTCCCTCTGACAGAAGAAAAAATAATGGCTCCCAGTTCTATGCTGCCTCTGCCGCGCGCGTCCAGATAGAACTCAATCTTCCTGCAGACTTCCCGCATGGTTCTATCATACAGCTCTTTTCCGTATTCTGCCAGCACAGAAAGAGCATCTTCTGTCGTGGAGGTGTCCAGAATCCGTCTGACAGCTTCCAGTTTCGCGCCGGCCCGGACCGCGGCAGCAGCCATAAGCTCCGCGCGGCAGTCCGCCTCGTGCGAGTGCGTATTCATGATTCCACCGGAAACCTTGATGAATTTTCCGATATGGGAAATAAAGAGAATTCCCTTTACTCCCAGATCCACGGCCATATCGATGGTCTCGCCGACAAAATTGCTGCACTTCATTTCATAAGTAAGATCCAGCCCCGGCATTTCTTTTGAAAAAGTTTCCCCGTAGTTTCCGGGGGTAATGACCAGATATTCACCGCCGTTGGCATGAAGCATTTTCATCTCTGCACGCATGCTGTCCAGAAGAGCCGTCTCGCTCATGGGCATGACAATACCGCTGGTTCCGAGCACGGAGATTCCGCCCGTAATGCCGAGCCTGGGATTAAAGGTTTTTGCAGCTGTTTTTTCCCCTTCCGGAATGGTAATTACAACAGACATTCCGCAGCTGCAGCCGCAGTCCCGGCAGACCTCTTCCACGCTTTCCGCAATCATCCTGCGTGGAGTTGAGTTAATGGCAGCATTGCCGACCGGCTGATCCAGACCGGGCTTTGTCACCCGTCCGACGCCCTGTCCGCCGTCGATCCATACGCCCGGAGTTTCCGTCTTTTTTACCGTGGCATAAATCAAAAGTCCGTCCGTCGCGTCAATGTCATCGCCGCCGTCCTTCCGGACGGCGCAGGTTACAGACGGACCGTCCATGGATATATCCTCTACCGCGAGATGAAGCAGAATTCCCTTTGGCGTCTGCAGGGCAATTTCCTCCACAGGTATGCCTGTCAGCAGCATCTGTGCGGCTGCCTTTGCCGCCCCTGCCGCGCAGGAACCGGTCGTGTAGCCGCAGCGCAGTTTCTTATGCTGAAACATGACGTAAGAATTTTCCAATCCGTTTTTTCTGCTGTCCTTCATATGATTTCCTCCTGATGACCCGTTTATCAAATAGAGCCACGGATTTCCAGGTCATACCCCGATTCATGCAGGCATGACCGGTTTATGGCCTTTTGAACCTGGCATCATCAAAATCATATCCTCTGACGGCCACCTGTGCGGTTGCCTGGGTCACCCGGATATCCAGCCGCGGATTTTCTGTTCTCCTGCTTTCAGGTCACGGACCAGATCCGGATCGTCCGGAAATGTCTCTCGAAATGCGCGGAATTCATCTTCCACTCCCTGCCCGTGCAGGACGCGGTAAGCGCCGGCGTCGCTTCCCAACGCGTACCGGACGCCAAGACGTCTTCCGACCTGCAGGTTTTCCTGAATTCCCTCCCAGATCCCGCGGATCACTGCATCATTAAATCTGCCGTCTCCGATCAGGTTGCGTACGGTAACGACCGTCGGCACATAAACAGCAGAGCTTTCTGCCAGGCAGGCCAGGCTTTCCTTATTCTGAAAATTTCCGTGCTCCACTGAGTCCACACCTGCCTCTACCGCGTCTATGACGGCCTGCGCGCCGTTGGTGTGGCTCATGACACAAAATCCTTCCTCGTGGGCAATATGAACCATCTCCCGGATCTCCTCCCTGGGAAGCGCCGTTCCGGTCAGACCTCCCACCGTCTTGAAATCCATGATGCCGGTGGTCATAATTTTGATAAAATCTCCGCCTTCTCTTTTCACGCGCCGGACCAGCTCCGTGTATTCCCTCATGGTCCGGAAGGAATTTCCCACGACACGCCCGTAATCTCCCTCCCGGAAAATGCCGAAAACCGGAGAGAGATAGGTAATGCCGAATTCCGGCGCTATTTTTTTTGCCGCGAGTGAGACCCCGTAGTGGTCTCCTCCTTCCCGGACAAAGGTGATGCCGCGTTTTTTATATTCTCCGAATACATGCCGGATCCATCCGATATCCGGATGTCCCTCGTTTCTTGATACAGCCAGGTGGTAATCCGTCCCGTTCATGAAAACATGGGCGTGACACTCGCCGAACGAAGGTTCGGCAGTCTGTGCGTCCGAATCTGTTTTTCCCTCTGCAGCCGTTCCCGTTTCCGGTCTGTCCTCTTGTAAATGGTCATTGTTCAAGGCGATACGCTTCCTTTCCTTCTGTACAACGGCCGGCATATTCACCCTGAGAGCAAACGCAGTGATGAGCTGGTTTCTTCATGTCTGGAAAGGCCGGTGTGTTTCCCCGCGGAACAGACGGTTTTTTACCGACAGCTCGACATTTTCTTCCGACAAAGAATCCGTCTGTACCCGAAAATGCCAGCCCTCTCCGTTCCGGATATGCCAGTCGTAATAGCTGCGTGAGGGAACCCCGAAGGCTTCTAATATACTCATGATTGTTCCTCCGTGGACAAAAAACAGGACTTCCGGAGCGCCCCGCTTTTCTTCGACCTGAAGGGAGGAGAGAAACGCGTTCCGGCAGCGGTTCCGAAACTCTCTGGTATCCTCTCCGTTTGGAAACGGCAGCGTTCCGCCGCTGTCAATCCATCTCTGATAATCCGGATTTCCGGAAAGTTCCCTGTAGTTTTTATTCTCAAAATCTCCGAAATCACATTCCCGCAGATCCGAAATTATCACTTGCTCCGCGTCCGGGTAAAAAAGATCTGCCGTCTGTCTGCAGCGCAGCAGCGGACTGACATAGACAGATTCCGCCGTCTCCGGTACCATCCCGTCCGCTTTCCACTTTTTTGCCACTTCCGGGAGATCAGCTTTTTCTTCCTGCGTAAGGGGTTCATCGGTTGTTCCGATGTATCGCTGCCGTGTATTTCCAAATGTGGCTCCATGACGGATCAGCCATCCTTCCATGCTTCTATACCTCCGGCCTTTTCCGAATTCAACTGCGGTATTCATCCGCAGTTTCCGAGCCCTTGATCACCTGGCCGATGCCGCAGATCACCCGCACAACCGTATCGCAGTGGGCTGCCAGCTTCTCGGAAAGCCTTCCGTCCTGTTCCCTGTATTTCCTCTCCAGCGGATCCATAGGAACCACGCCGCATCCGATTTCATTTTTTACGATAATCAGGGATGGATTCCTTTTCTTCAGGGTATCCGCAAAGTCCGAGAGGTCTCGTCCTTCCTCCACAGAACGCCTGACGAACAGATGAAAACGATTCACTGCCCGTGCCTGAAACAAATCCTCCTCGGAGCAGGAATCACCGTCCGCCCAGTCGGATTCCTCCAGACGGTACCGTCCCTGAACCCAGTCCTTTTTTCCCTGATATGCGCCTCCGATAACCAGAATCATAGCTCCACTTCCTTTATTTGTATGTCAGGGCATAACTGCCAGTAAAATCAACATGACAAGCTCGCAGACGGAGACAAAGCATCCCGCCAGATCGCCTGTCATACCACCGAAGTATTTCATGCTGAGACGGTAATAAAGTCCGAAAATCAGCAGTGCCGATCCCATCATGCACAGTCCGGCAGCGGGCTGGCATAAGCCGCAGAGAACTGCCATAACCGCCAGATAGACAGCCATGACTGCCAGCACCGTTTTTTTAATGGCGCGGTCGCCGAACGCTGCCGCTGTTCCCGAAGGATTGGCATGCGGAAAGGAGACGACTGAGATAGCGGAAAAGCAGCGGCTGGTTCCAAACAGAACGGGAAGAAGCAGCAGAACCCGAAACGACGGCGCCTCTCCGGTTCCCGAAAGTCTGGCGGCCAGCTGGGCGGCCGAACCAAAAAAAAGTATAAACCAAATGCCTGCGTTGATAATGGCAAATGCCCCTGTGTGTGAATCCTTCAGGATCTCCAGCCGCTTCTCCCGTTCCCTCCAGGAACTCATGGCGTCACTGGTGTCCAGGTAGCCGTCCAGATGGATGCCTCCGGTAACCAGAACCGGCAGAACGGTAAAGACGGCAGCCCGGAAAAGGGCAGAAAATCCTGCCAGAAAAGAGAGATAGAGCCAGAGGGCTTCCAGAATACCGATTACCCAGCCGATCCAGGGGAAAAAACACATGGAATACTTCATGCTATGATCCGTCCAGTCTGTTCTGGGCATAGGGATTTTGGAATACATGGAAAACGCGACGATCAGACTGTCCCGCAGCTCCCTGCATGTGTTGGCAATTTTCATTTCCCTGCTCCTTCGGGCACCAGATTCTGTACGTCTGCCTTCGGCAGGCAATCCGCAGGTGCCTTTCTTGTCAATGGAATTCCGTAGACAACCTCTGTAACAAAATCCGCCATTTCCGCCATTTTCCGGTTGATGGTTCCCAGTGCTTCCAGATACTGCACAGTCAGGGTGTCATAGATACCGCCGTCAGAAAAGATCTCATTCGTCACCACAACAAGGTTCCCGCAGTGCTTCAGAAGATGATTTACCCCGTCCAGAGCAGCGGAGGCGGTTAGCCCCCCGGCGCCGCCGGACAGAAACATTTCATTCGCGGCAAGGTTGGACATACACTCCAGAAGAACATTGGCTCCCTCCGGGATGTCAAGATCCGCCAGGGCGGTGTAGCGCTCCACCGTCTCAAAGGACTTCTGCTTCCTCATGGTTCTGTGTCTGGCAATTCTGGCACTGTTTTCCGGATCCTTTCCCGGATACATGGTCGCAACATAAATTCTCCTGGCCGGTCCGAGATCCAGAATCAGCTGCTCCGCAAACGCGGACTTTCCGGACCCGGAACCGCCTGTCACCAAATGAAACATGATTCACCTCTGTCTTACTGCCGTTCTATTTCAGGTGTACATAAGCTTCGATATCATTCTGCTCAAAGGTGGCCATCTGCGAATAGACCTCTGCCGCCATGTCCAGCAGCGGAAAAAGCATGACCGCCCCGGTTCCCTCTCCCAGACACATTTCACAGGTAAGAAACGCTTTCTTTCCCAGAGCCTCCAGAAGGAGTTCCGCCGCAGGCTCTTTGGAAACATGAGAGGCAATGATATAATTCCCGACCTCCGGACAGATCCGGACTGCAGTCAGTGCCGCGACATTGGAGATGAATCCGTCTGTAACTACAGGGATGCCCAGCGCTGCTCCTCCGAGAAATACCCCGGCCATCCCGCCGATATCAAAACCGCCGACCTTGGCCAGCACATCAATCGGGTCGTCCGGATCCGGGCTGTTTACTTCAATGGCCTTTTTTATCGCGTTAATTTTTCTTGTCAGTCCCTCGCTGGAAAGTCCTGCGCCCCGGCCGGTCATAGCTTCCACCGGCTGATGGAGGAGGACAGAAGCCATGGCGCTGCTTGTTGTCGTATTCCCGATTCCCATCTCCCCGGTCGCCAGAACCCGGACACCCTGCGCCGCTTTCTCCGACGCAGCCTGTATTCCGGTTTCCAGTGCCTGCACCGCCTGTTCTCTGGTCATCGCCGGACCCTTTGTCATATTCCGGGTTCCATAGGCAATTTTCATGTTCCGTATGCAGGTATCCCGGTAAATGCCGATATCAATGGGGAGAATCTCCGCCCCTGTCTTCCGGCACAGGATACCGGCTGTCGCCTTTTCCTGAAGAAAGTTTTCCGCCACCTGCGCGGTAACCTCCTGTCCGGTCTGCGTCACACCCTCTTCCACCACGCCATTGTCCGCGCACATGGTAATCAGGCATTTTTTTGCGATATCAACAACAGGTGTTCTCTGAATAGAGGCGATCTGGACGATGACATCCTCCAGCATTCCCAGACTATGAAGGGGATGAGCGATTGAATCCCAGTGGCGGACAGCGGCTTCCGCGGAAATACGGTCAACCGGCTGAATTTTTTTTAAGGTCTCATCCAGTGTATCTTTCATTTGGAAATCCTTTCTTTTTATGCGCCGGGAATCCCATTCCGAAAAGAAGGCACCTCGTCAGGAGAACACCGGATGTTCCTCCCTTCAGAGATGCCTTTCCTTCAGTTACTCTAATCCCAGCATTCTGCAAACGGTGCTTTTCATTTCCGGAACCTCCGCCACGGTTTTATGGCGGACGGGCGCATTTTTGATCTCTTCAATTGCGTCTGGTATTTTTACCCCGGAAACCCGATGAAGGGCATCAAACTGCTCCAGGTCGGACATGGCATCATATTTTTCGGCGTCTATGGCGTGAAGGACGCTTCTGGCAAATTTATAGGGACTTGCCGTAGAAGCGATCACCATCGGAGTGTGATCTCCTGTCTTTTCCCTGTACTGCCGGCTTACCGCCGCGGCTACGGCCGTGTGCGGATCTATCACATACTGATCCTTCCGGTAGATATCGGAAATGGTTTTCGCAACCGTCTCTTCATCCGCGAATCCGCCGTAAAAATCATCCAGCCTCTCTCTCATTTCCGGTGAAATTTCATACTTTCCTTCTCCGGAGAGAGAAGCCATGAGCTTTGCGGTTTTTTCTGCGTCGCAGCCGTCAATCAGATAGATCAGACGCTCCAGGTTGCTGGAGACAAGAATATCCATCGAAGGCGAGCTGGTCAGAATGAAAGGACGGTTTTTATCATAAATTCCTGTTGAGAAGAAATCAAACAGAACTTTGTTTTCGTTAGAGGCACAGATCAGCTTACGGATGGGAAGCCCGGTCTGCTTCGCGTAGTACGCGGCGAGAATATTTCCGAAATTTCCGGTCGGCACAGTAACATTGATGGGATCTCCTGCCTGAATCTTTCCGGCCTTTACCAGACGGGAATAAGCATAGACATAATATGCCGCCTGGGGCACCAGCCGTCCGATATTGATGGAATTGGCGGAGCTGAACTGAATCCCGTGTCTGTCCATCTCCTCTTCCAGTTCTCTGTCCCCGAACAGCTTCTTGACCCCTGTCTGCGCGTCGTCAAAGTTTCCGTTTATCGCAACCACATGCGTATTCTCACCCTTCTGGGTAACCATCTGACGCTTCTGCACAGGGCTGACGCCGTCCTTCGGGAAAAAGACGATGATCTGTGTTCCCGGAACATCCGCAAAGCCGGCCATGGCGGCCTTCCCGGTATCTCCGGAGGTGGCAGTCAGGATGCAGATCTCATTCTTAATTTGATTTTTTTTTGCCGCTGTTGTCATGAGATACGGCAGGATGGAAAGAGCCATATCCTTAAAGGCGATCGTTCTTCCGTGAAAAAGCTCCAGGAACCAGGAACCATCCGCCTGATGAAGAGGGGCAATTTCCGGAACATCAAATTTATCGTCATAAGCATGAGTAATACAGTAGCGGAGCTCTTCTTCTGTATAATCCGTGAGAAACAGCTTCATGACCTGAAACGCCACTTCCCGGTAATCCATCTCCGCCAGACTTCCCAGAGAAACGTCCAGTTTCGGGAAGGAAGAAGGGACATAGAGACCGCCGTCTCTGGCAAGCCCGTTCAGAACCGCCTGCGACGCACGGATTCCCGTTTCACCGCCCCGTGTGCTGTCATATAAAATCTGCATCTGCGTACCTCCTGAAAATGCTGAAATCGTACCCGCACATTATAGCACACAGGCCAGGAAGTGTGAAATACTTCTTTCCGATGCTTCTATTGCTCTGTATCAGGCATTCCAGAGCTTCTCATAGGGAATGCCTGTAACCCTTTCACAGATTCTCTTTTCCTCTTCCGTGGAAACTGAGGAATCCTCTCCCCGCCTTCTCCGGTTTTCTGTCTGGATCACGTGAAACTCTTTCTGCCTGATCGGAAACAGATACCCAAACAATAAAAGCAGAGCCACCAGAATTACAGGCATCAGGATGAAGATGACGGAAATGCCGGTGTTGGTCGCCGCGGACTGCCTTGCCCCGGTAGAAGCCAGCTTTTCGTCATAGCCGACAAGACTGAGCAGAAGCCCGATCACTCCCGCGGAAAGGCCGGAAGAAATCTTTCTGGCAAAGGTGGCCATCCCTGAGACAATTCCGGGGCGGTGCACGGAAGTAATCAGCTCATCCACATCGGCCATGTCCGCCATGATGGCGAAAATACTGGTCAGTGTCGCGGCATTGCCGATTCCGATACCTGCCGCCAGCGCAAGAATCGGGATGATATTCGCGCCCTCATGCGAAAACGGAATCAGCGCCAGGGTACAGATAATCCGGATCGGGGCGCCGATCAGAATTGTTGTGCGTTTGGATGTTCTTGCCATCACCGGTCCCCAAATGAGCATGCCGGCCAGCTGTGAAACAAGCAGGACAGCCATCAGATAGGTAAAGTAGTGATTGTCGTAGCCGTTCAGGACATCCTGAACATAGTAAACGGCCATGCCGGAGACGAAATCCATGCCGCACTGCCCGGTCAGGTAAATGCCGATAAAAAGCCGGAAAGAGCGGCTGCGGAACACGGAGGCAGACTGCGAAAAGCTGTCTTTCAGATTTGTGTGTACAGGCTCTTTCTGATTCTCCCAGGTACCGGCAAAAGTAACCAGCGTGGTAATCAGGAAAAGCAGCCCGAACAGAACGGCGCACCGCATATAGTTCGAAGCAGCCGTCGTATCCGTGATGATAAAGGTGGGAACCAGTCCGCAGACCATGGATCCGAGCGTCGACCAGATCATCCGCACGTTGGAAAACCTGGAACGCAGCGTGTAATCATCCACCATGTCCGGAAGAAGACCGTTGTAGGGCACCATCAGGATGGTGGAGCCTGTGGAAAACAGACAGTACATCAGGACATAGAAAGCAAACATGGCTCCTCCCGAATGAACCGGAGAAGGAATCCAAAGAACAATAAAAGTAAGAGCCGTGGCGAAGGAACCGATCAGAATATAAAAGCGTTTGGCTCCGAAGCGAGAGGTTGTACGGTCTGTAATGTTCCCCATGACGGGATCGGTGACGGCGTCCCAGATATGGCCGATCAGCGGAACCAGTCCCGCCAGCGCGGCGGGCATTCCCATGGCTTTGATCAGGAATACAGTAAAAAAAGAATTGATGATGACAAAGGCGCCGCCGTTGAAAAACTCGCCCATGCCGTACATTATCTGCGAACCGAGTCCGACACTGTGTGTTTTTTTGCTGCTCATAAAGAATCTCCTCCTGTGCTTTCAGTCATAAAAGCATTATACCGCAGAAAGCCGCTAGAAGGGAAAAGATTCCTGTAAACTTCATGTAAACTGCCTGACTGCTCTTGCCGTTTTCGTTTATAAAAAATGAATTGCACGAGAATCAAAATTTCAAAATCCGGAGCGGCAGACCCCGGAATCCTGCTTTACATTCTGCTACACCATGGATTAGACTGGAAGAAAAGACCGGAAACCTGACAGAAGGAAATGAGGACAGATCATGACAGCAAAAAAAGAGATAGCAATCACAGAGGCTCCGGAACCGGGATGTGTCCTGCCGATTCCCGAAACAGTGACGCTTCTGGGAGAAGATGACTTTACAGAGACCATGCAGGGAGCCAATAAAAAGTGGAGAGACACCTGTGTACACAACGAGAAATTCACGACAAAGGACGGAATGGAAATCAATTACTACACAGCCATTCCCGAAAACCGGCGCGCAAACCTTGTTATTATCCATGGCTACTGCGGATTCTGGGCGAAATACCACGAGATGGCCTGGTACTACTACCAGGCAGGCTATGCCGTGTTTTTCATGGAACAGAGAGGACATGGCTATTCTGGAAGAGAAGTCCCGGAAAACGATCTGGTGCATGTCCGCTCCTACGGGGACTACGTCCGGGACACCAAAGAATTTTTTGACAGAGTTGTGCAGACTGAGAGCGGCGGGAAACCCTGCTATCTCTTTGCCCACTCGATGGGCGGAGCCATCGGAGCGCTTTTCCTTGGCACTCATCCGGAATGCTTCCGGAAGGCAGTCCTCAGCTCTCCGATGATTCAGATGAAGACCGGAAAATATCCCCGCGCCCTGGTCAACCTGATTGCTGTTCACGCATCTCTTCATCACATGCAGAAGCAGATGTCCGTGGGACAGGACCACTTCAGCCCTGTTCCGGTATTCGAGACCAGCAGCACCCTCTCCCGTCCCAGATATGATTATGTTTTTCAGCACAGACTGCAGGACTTTCATTACCAGACCTATGGAGCGTCTTACGGCTGGGCCATGGCAGGCATGTCCGTAACCAGGAAGATCCTGAAGCGGGCGGCAAATGTAAAAATACCGGTACTGCTTTTCCAGGCAGGAAATGACCCGCTGGTGGAGCCTTCCGGCCAGCTGCGCTTTGCGCGGAAGGCGTCCGATGTCCGCATTGTCCGCTACGAAAAATCCAAGCATGAAATATTCAATGCCACAGAAGAGATCCGCAGAGACTATTATGCGAGAATTTTCCGTTTCCTGGAAGAGTAGGACGGCGGCTTAGCTGTTGTTGACTGCGGTAACCAGCGCGTCAATGGATGCCCGGATAATATCCGGATCTACTGCGGCTCCCCAGGACATGGTTCCGTTTTTCTCCTGAATGCCTACATAGGCGATCGCGTTGGAGCTGGAACTCTTGGTCAGCGCATGCTCCTGATACGTTGTCAGCGTGTAGTCCAGGCCATGTGCTTTTTTCAGCGCATTGCTCACGGCATCCAGACGGCCGTTGCCTTCTGCCTTTGTGACGGCAAACTCACCGTCTCCGTATCTGGAGTTTACGCTCGCCTCGATTCTCCCGCTGTCCAGCTGGCGGAAATGAACGCCGTTCACTGTCAGCGGACTGTTCTTATCCTCAAACGTCTGCTTGAACAGGCTGAAAATTTCATCCGGCTTCAATTCCTTATGCAGATGATCGGAGAGGTCCTTGGCCGCGTAGCCCATGGCCTCCCGCATCTTCTTCGGAAGGATCAGATCATAATGTGTCTCCAGCACATAGCCGACGCCTCCCTTTCCGGACTGGCTGTTAATACGGATGACATCCGCGTCGTAGCTTCTTCCGATATCGGTAGGATCGATAGGCAGGTAGGGAACAGTCCAGTGATCCGGATCGTGTTCTTCTCTCCAGTGCATTCCCTTTGCGATGGCATCCTGGTGCGAACCGGAGAATGCCGCAAACACAAGCGAGCCGCAGTACGGCGTTCTGGGACCCACCTGCATGCCGGTGTATTCCTCATACCGTTCAACCAGATCCTTCATATTGTCAAAGTTCATTTCCGGATTCACGCCCTGCATATACAGGTTCATGGCAAGTGTGATAATATCCACATTTCCGGTCCGCTCCCCATTTCCGAACAGAGTTCCCTCTACGCGGTCCGCTCCGGCCAGAACACCAAGCTCCGCGTCGCTGACTCCGCACCCACGGTCGTTGTGCGGATGCAGGGAAAGAACCACGTTATCCCTGTACTTCAGGTTCTTGCTCATATACTCCACCTGGCTGGCATAGACATGCGGCATGGAAAGTTCCACTGTGCTCGGAAGATTGATAATTGCCTTCCGGTCTGCCGTAGGCTTCCAGACATCCAGAACCGCGTTGCAGACTTCCAGCGCGTATTCCGGCTCTGTTCCGGTAAAACTTTCCGGGCTGTACTCAAAACGGTAGGATTCGTTCTCCTCCTCTGTCAGTTTCTGCAGAAGCTCCGCTCCCTCGACGGCTATCCGTTTGATCTCCTCCTTGTCCTTTTTGAAGACCTGCTGACGCTGCGCGAAGGAGGTAGAGTTGTACACATGCACAATGGCATTTTTGCATCCCTCCAGCGCCTGAAACGTCTTGCGGATGATGTGCTCACGCGCCTGTGTCAGCACCTGCACGGTGACATCGTCGGGAATCAGATTTTCCTCAATCAGCCTGCGGAGAAACACATATTCTGTCTCGGAAGCGGCAGGGAAACCCACCTCAATTTCCTTAAAACCAACCTTGCAGAGCAGCTTGAAAAACTCAATTTTTGTATCCAGATCCATGGGAATTACCAGCGCCTGATTGCCGTCTCTTAGATCCACGCTGCACCAGACCGGGGCATGGTCGATGGAATCCTTCTTTACCCAGTCATAGCAGGGAACCGGCGGCATAAAATACTGTTTCTGATACTTTTTGTAATTCATCATGATCTTTTCCTCCATTTCTTTTTTTGAGGAGACGTACGAAAAAAGCCCTACATCTCCTGCCTGTTCTGCAAGAGACGTAAGGCTGACAGCTCTTACGCGGTACCACTCTTCTTCACGGAAAATTCCGTGCACTCTTCGGATACGGCCGCTTGCGGTAGATATCCTTTCCCCTGTAACGGTGGGATTCCGTCTGCGTCTACTGTAATTTCTTAGTTCGGGCAGCCACTCGAAGGTCAGTTCCACGGGAAGTCCTCTGCTGTCTCGCACCGGCCGACAGCTCTCTGCGTTCAGATTTCAGGTGTACTACTCCTTGTCATCGTATTTGTAATGCAATAGCTTGATTGACGAAAGAAACAATAGCATTACGCACCGAAAATGTCAAGACCGCGATTTTTTCATTACATGCTCTGTTTTACCTCGTCATAGACTCTGGTGATCCTGTCTTCCGGTTTTTTTGTCAGCAGGCTGACTGCCACATTGATCAGGATAGCAACCAGGAAAGCAGGAAGAAGCTCGTAGATATTCCAGATTCCTCCCAGCGGACGGACAGCGAACTTCCAGATAAAAATCATAAGCCCCCCGGAGATCAGGCCTGCAAAGGCGCCGTACTTATTGGATCTCCTCCAGAACAGTGCCAGAAGAACCACCGGGCCGAAAGTCGCGCCAAAGCCGGCCCAGGCAAAGGAAACAATTCCGAATACGGAGCTGTTCGGATTCCAGGCAATACCGACACCGATCACCGCGATAATCAGAAGAGACCCCCTGGCAATTTTCATCAGGTTTTCTTCCGAAATATCCAGATGGAAGAATTCATGAAGAATATTTTCGGATACAGAGCTGGATGCCGCCAGCAGCTGAGAATCCGCCGTGGACATAGTAGCCGCCAGAATACCGGAAAGGACAATGCCGGCCAGCACAGCTGCGGCCGTCCCGTGTTTACTGAGAAGAGAAGAAATCTCCACAATAACTGTCTCTGATGCAGAGCCCTCCAGCTGCGGTATAGCTCCCGCGTTTGTCATTCCCAGTCCGACAATTCCGATTAAGATGGCAATTCCCATGGAAATAACCACCCAGATGCTCGCTACCCTTCTGGATATCTTCAGCTTGCTGTCATCTTCTATAGCCATAAAGCGCAGAAGGATATGAGGCATACCGAAATACCCCAGTCCCCATGCCAGCGTGGAAATAACCGTAATAAATCCATAGGGCTTTGCGGCGCCTGTCGTGGGATCGTAGCTCTGCGCCATGCTGAAATAACCCGGCAGCTGTTTGGCGTTTGCCAGCACCGCTTCCATTCCACCCGCCTTGCTGATTCCGAAAAGGAGCACAATAACCAGGGCAGCAGTCATTACGATAGACTGAATAAAATCCGTCAGGCTGGCTGCCAGGAACCCTCCCATGGTCGTGTAGAGAATAATAACAGCAGCGCTGATCAGCATGGCGGCATGGTAATCCACCCCGAAAAGAGAAGCAAAAAGTTTCCCGCACGCAGCAAAGCCGGACCCTGTGTAAGGGACAAAGAAAACGATGATAATCACCGCCCCGATCAGCATCAGAACACGGCGGCTGTCCCCGTAGCGATCCGAAAGAAAATCCGGGACTGTGATGGAGTTTGTCCTTGCCGTGTACCGGCGGATTCTTCTGGCTACCAGAAGCCAGTTAAGATACGTTCCTACCGCCAGACCGATTTCTGTCCAGCCGCAGTCCGCGATGCCGGAGAGATAGGCCAGACCCGGAAGCCCCATAAGCAGATAGCTGCTCATATCCGAGGCCTCCGCACTCATAGCTGTGACCAGCGGCCCCAGCTTCCGTCCGCCCAGATAAAAGTCACTGACTGTTTCATTCTTTTTAGAAACCGCAAATCCGATCAGAAGCATTCCGATCAGATATACGATCATGGAAATCATGATCCCCACCTGTGCATTTGTCATATTGTTCCCCCTCAGCAGTCTCACGTGCCGGTCTGACGGCACCCAAATATGTTGCAATCGGATGCCGTTTTTCCGGCACCGCATATGTATAGTACTCTACCACAGGAAAACGCAAAGGGCAACAAAAACGGGACTCTCCGGAAGCGCCTGTCTTGCATCCAGTGCCGGAAGAGGGTAAACTTGTCCGTGGTTCTCGAAATTTCTGTATAAAATTTAAGGGGGTAAAGTGAGACGCCTGTTTTCCTATATGAAAGAGCACCTGCTGGAATCGGTGCTGGCTCCCCTGTTCAAAATGCTGGAGGCAACCTTTGAGCTGTTTGTCCCCATCGTTGTGGCAAATATGATTGACAGGGGCATCTCCGGGAGAGATGTTCCGTACCTGATCCGGATGAGTATTCTGCTGCTCGTTCTGGCTGCCTGCGGGCTGGGTTTTTCTATTATCGCACAGTATTTTTCCGCCAAGGTTGCTACGCATACCGCGCAGATGATGCGGGACGATCTGTTTGCTCATATTCAGACCCTATCCTGGAGACAGATTGACGGACTTGGCACATCGACACTGATCACACGTATGACCAGTGACATCAATACCGTCCAGAACGGCGTCAATATGTTTTTGCGGCTCTTTCTTCGCTCTCCCTTCGTCGTATTCGGGGCGATGATCATGGCCTTTACCGTGGATCCGCATACCGCGATGACCTTTGTGGTCGCAATCCCGCTCCTGTTTGTGATTGTCTTTGCCATTCTTCTGATTACCATGCCGCTGTACCGGAAAGTGCAGAAGCAGCTGGATGCCATCATGCGCTCGACCCGCGAAAATCTACTGGGCGTCCGCGTCGTCCGCGCGTTTAACCGACAGGAGAGCGAAAAAAAGACTTTTGATGAGGAAGCCTCCGGCCTGTATGACAGACAGATCTTCGTCGGAAAAATATCCGCTCTTCTGAATCCTCTCACCTATGTGGTGATTAACCTCGGAATTGTCGCCATCCTCTGGATCGGCGGCCGGCAGGTTTACGCCGGAGCTCTTACCCAGGGAAAAATAATTGCACAGGTAAACTATATGTCTCAGATTCTGGTGGAGCTGATTAAGCTGGCCAATCTGATCATTCTGCTCTCCCGCGCTATGGCTTCCGCCCGAAGAGTTGACGATGTCTTTTGCGTTGTCAACAGCCGGCAAGACGGAACCGCCGGTTTCCCGGAGGCAGAAAAAGGAGGAGGCGCCTCTATTGACTTCAGCCACGTGCTTTTCCGCTATGAAAAAGATGCGGAACCAGCACTCTGTGATATTACCTTTCATGCTGAGGCCGGTTCTACCCTCGGCATTATCGGAGGAACCGGATCCGGAAAAAGTACGATTGTTAATCTGATCCCCCGATTTTACGACGCCGATTCAGGCAGTGTCTCCTTGAATGGCACGGATGTACGCACCATACGGGAAGAGGACTTAAGAAACCACATCGGCGTTGTTCCGCAGAAAGCCGTTCTGTTTTACGGAACGCTGCGGGATAACATGAAGTGGGGACGAAAAGATGCCTCCGACAAAGAAATCTATGAAGCGATAGACATCGCGCAGGCCAGAGAATTTGTAGAAAGAAAGGGCGACGGCCTGGATCTGATGATCGAACAGGAAGGACGGAATCTCTCCGGCGGCCAGAAACAGCGTCTGACCATTGCCCGCGCGGTTGTGCGAAGACCGGATATCCTGATACTTGACGACAGCGCCTCCGCCCTGGATTTTGCCACCGACGCTGCTTTGCGCCGGGCGATCCGCTCACAGATGGGTAAGCGGACCGTCATTCTGGTTTCCCAGCGCGTCAGCACCGTCCGGAGCGCCGACCAGATCTTGGTGATGGACGATGGAAGGCTTGTCGGCCATGGCACCCACCGGGAACTTCTGAATACCTGCAGGGAATATCAGGAAATCTGTGAATCACAGATGACGGCGGAAGAAATTCAGGCTGACCGGAAGGGAGATGACTGAACATGAAGGAAGAAAATTATTATGATAAAGACCAGACCGACAAATCACGGAAAAAAAAGAAATCGACCATGCACAGAATCCTCCTCTGCATTCGCCCTTATCTTCCTCTTGTGATTCTCTCGCTTCTGCTGGCTGTTGTCTCCGTGGCACTCCAGCTTTTGGTGCCGATCTATATCGGCGACGGCGTGGATGTGATTGTCGATAAGGGAAGAGTAGATTTTCCCGCCCTGTTACAAATACTGAAAAAAATCATCCTCTGTATCTGTCTGACAGCTGCCGCACAGTGGATTATGAACCATGTCAACAATAAAATCACCTATCGCATTGTCAGGGATCTCCGTGTACAGGCCTTTCACCAGCTCCATGAGGTGCCTCTCTCCTATCTGGACGCCAACCCCGCCGGAGACCTCCTGAGCCGGGTGATCACGGATGTGGAGCAGCTATCCGACGGATTACTCCTGGGCTTTACTCAGCTGTTTACCGGTGTCATCACCATTATCGGAACCATTATTTTTATGGCAACTCTTCAGCCGCTGGCAACACTGATCGTCGTGGTGTTCACGCCGCTTTCCTTTGTGATTGCCCGTTTTGTCTCCACACATGCCTTTGTTTATTTCCAGAAACAGTCAGCCGCAAGGGGCGATTTGACAGACCTGACAAACGAAATGCTCGGCAATCTGAAGGTTGTACAGACTTTCGGACACGAACAGGAATCCATGGAGGAATTCGCAAAACGAAACGGGGAACTCTCCGGGTACAGCCTGAAGGCGACCTTTTTCTCCTCTCTGACAAATCCCTCGACCCGGTTCCTGAACGCCCTGATTTACGACGGGGTAGCACTGGCAGGCTGCCTGCTTTGTTTTCTCTCTCCCTTCGGCGGAGCTGTCATGACAATCGGCGAGCTAACCAGCTTCCTGAGCTACGTCAAACAGTACAGCCAGCCTTTTAATGATATTACCGGCGTGCTGACGGAATTTCAGAATTCTGTGGCATCTGCGGCGCGTGTCTTTGAACTGCTGGATACCGGAAAAGAGCCTGCGGACGACAACGATGCCGTTGTTCTTTCCCATGCTAAGGGAGAAGTTGCGCTGGATCATGTTGCTTTCTCCTATGTACCGGACAGGCCGCTGATTGAAAACCTGAATATCCGCGTGCATCCCGGAAAACGAATCGCCATTGTGGGTCCGACCGGCTGCGGAAAAACTACCCTGATCAACCTTTTGATGCGTTTTTACGATGTAAACAGCGGCAGTATCTCCGTAGACGGAACCGACATCCGGCATATCAGACGGACAAGCCTTCGTGACAACTACGGTATGGTGCTTCAGGATACCTGGCTGAAGGCAGGGACCGTGAAGGAAAATATTTCTTACGGGAAGCCTGGCGCCACAGAAGAAGATATTATAGCCGCCGCCAAAAAAGCATACGCACACAGCTTTATCATGCGTATGCCAAGGGGCTATGACACGGAAATCGAAGAAAATGGCGGAAACCTCTCTGCCGGACAGAAACAGCTGCTCTGCATCGCCAGAGTTATGTTGCACCTGCCCCCGATCCTGATTCTGGACGAGGCGACGTCATCCATTGACACACTGACTGAGATCCGGATTCAGAAGGCTTTTGATAATATGATGAAAGGCAGAACGAGCTTCGTCGTGGCGCATCGTCTTTCTACCATCCGGGAAGCCGATGAGATCCTGGTTATGCGGGACGGTCACATCATCGAGCAGGGAAATCACGAGGAACTGCTGAAAAAGAACGGCTTCTACAAAAAATTGTATACGGCACAGTTTGAGCGGAGCTGAAGCCGATAATAGAAGAGAAATAAAGGAAAACAGAAGAAAAAACAGACGACATAGAAGATGCGCATGTATATGAAAATTTGCAAAAACCTGCGTGATGTCCGAAGGCACACACAGGTTTGTTTAGCGATCAAAGATTGTCACGGCGCAGATCCAGCCACTCTACTTCTTCCTTAGATAGAGAAATGTCAAGGGCTTCCAGGTTGCTGGCCATCCATTCTGCCTTCGGGACACTGACAAGCGGGAACACATCAAAATCCTGATTTAATACCCATGCCAGAGCAATCTGCGGAACGGTTCGGTTCTTACTGGCCGCTAATTTTTCTACCCGCGCAAGGCGTTCAAAATTTTCAGGATAGCAGTAGCCTTTCACTGCGTTCGGATCCAAAATTGATTTTGCCCCCTCTATATCATTGCTTTTTACTCTTCCGGAGAACATTCCCCGTCCGAGGCTGGAGTAGGCAAAGACAGGAATGTCGTTTTTGGCGTACCAGTCGCGATCCTCCTGATGCGCCGGTCCCGAAATCGTTACACAGCCGGATCCCCCTCCCCAAGGATCCCCGATCTGATCACATAATCCGAAATTCGGTTCAGAAACGGTAAATGGTACCAAACCGTGTTTATATGCATATTCATTGGCCTGCTCCATTCTTTCGACGGTCCAGTTTGAGCCGCCAAATCTGCCGATTTTTCCTGCTTTCTTGTATTCGTTTAAAATTTCCACGATCGGACCGACATCTACCTTCAGATCATCCCGGTGAAGCATATAAATATCAATATAATCCGTATGGAGGCGCTCGAAGGACTGCTCAATATCCTGTTTCAGATCCTCAGGCGTAACCCGGTCTCTTCCGTACGGATGGCAGCCCTTGCTGATGATAACGATTTTATCACGGTTTTTCCTGGCTTTCATCCATGTTCCAAGCGATATCTCACTCAAGCCGTAATTCTCAGCCGTATCAAAGGTTGTGATCCCTTCCGCATAGATGCTGTCAAGGAGGTCATTTACATTCTCACCCTTTATCATCGCAGGAAGCGCCGTCCCGAAAACGATTCTGGAAACCGGGGTTTTGATATCCTCTAAATTTTCATACTTCATCTTTTGCTCCTTTCTTTCAAAAGTCTTATCCAAATGTGCAACAAACCGGTATTTTACAAAGAACTCCCACAATTCTTTCTGATTTTCTGCACAAAAAAATCGGGGTAACAAGATTCGAACTTGCGACCTCACGGCCCCCAGCCGTGCGCTCTAGCCAAACTGAGCCATACCCCGATAAAAAAGATATTCAATTATCCGAGAGCACTCTCTCTCACGGACACTTGAATATTATACATAAATCCGGGCCTTAATGCAAGGCGTTTTTTTCTTTTTTAAATACGCCTGATACTACGAAATCGGGTCAGAAGTACCTTAGGCATCAAATTCGGTTTATGATCTCGGAACCTGGCACCCTCATATTACTGAAAAGGCGCATATTCTGCCGCTACAGCCTCCGCAATCCGTATGCCGTCCATAGCCGCGGACGTAATTCCCCCCGCGTATCCTGCGCCCTCCCCGCAGGGATAAAGCCCCTTCAGGCTGCTCTGAAAGGTATGCGGATCCCTGGTGATTCGAATCGGTGAGGATGTTCTGGATTCCACCCCGGAGAAAAGCGCGTCGTCCATGGCAAAACCATGAATTTTCCTGTCAAATGCCGCTACCCCCTCTTCCAGAGATGCGGCAAGATATTCCGGCAGAACCGGGCGTAAGTTAGCGCAGTTCCATCCGCCTTTATGAACCGGATGTACAGTTCCAATTCCGCCGACACGGTTTTTTCTGAAGTCCTCCAGGCGCTGAACAGGAACCAGCCCCTGGCCCTGGCGGAAAGCTGCCGCTTCCATCGCCCGCTGAAAAGCAATCCCGTCAAGAACAGCTGGGTCTCCCGCCTGATGAAAGGCTGAAAAGTCCTCCGGATGAACCGAAACCACGATCGCGCTGTTGGCATTCGCCGATCCCCTGTCATGATAACTCATTCCATTTACCGCTATCTTCTCCGGTTCAGATGCCGCATTGACCACATATCCGCCGGGGCACATGCAGAAAGAATAAACTCCTCTCCTATTCTTCAGCGTCTGTGCCAGCTTATAGGGAGCTGCGCCAAGCTCCCCGGGCGCATCTGGTCCATACTGACATTCATTAATCATGTTTTGCGGATGTTCGATTCGCAGCCCCACGGCAAATGGTTTGGGCTCCAGAAGTACCGGTAACGCTGTCAGCATTCGGAATGTCCCTCTCGCACTGTGTCCGCAGGCCAGTATGCAGAGATCCGTTTCTATCACTTCGCCTCCGGCAACTTTGATCCCGGTCAGAACGGGTTCTTCTTCTTTTTTCTTCCAGATAAGCTCTGTCATTCTGGCACGGAACCGTACCTCACCTCCCCACTCTTCAATCTGTTTCCGCATGGAACTGACAATCTTCACCAGATGATCCGTGCCCAGATGTGGTTTAGCATCATAAAGGATTTCTTCCGGACCACCGCATCGCACAAAAATACGCAGCACTTCCTGATTTCGGTGATTTTTATCCTTTACCCCGGTATTCAGTTTTCCATCGGAAAATGTGCCCGCGCCGCCTTCTCCAAACTGAACATTGCAGTCCGGATCCAGCTTTCCGCTCTCCCAGAATTGATTAACCTTCTCTCTCCGGGTCGCTGCACAGTCTCCCTGTTCTAAAATAACAGGCCTGTACCCATGCTTTGCCAGCATCCATCCGCAAAAAAGTCCTGACGGACCGCTCCCGATAATTACCGGCCGATGATTCAGCTTCTTTTTGCCTGGAGCAGGAAAGGAATACGTTTCCGGTGTGACAAGTGACAGAACAGCTCCGTAAGTATTTTTACCCCTGCCTCTTTTGCCTGCCCGTTCTGCCTTTTTTTTCTCATCCGAAACGGTAACGTCAACGGTATAGATATATTGCAGCTGATCTTTTCTTCTCGCGTCCAGGGATTTTCGGACGATGATCCATTGGATTTTTTCGTCCCCGTGGATAGACAGGATATGGCGGATCCTATCTTCCAGCTGCTGTCTGCTGTGTACCACCGGCATTTTTATCTGTGAAATCCGAATCATCTTCTGCACCCTACCTCTAAAATTTTACATTTTCCGTAACGAAGCCTGCTCAACAAATCTTACTCAGGACTCTGATTATATAGCGGTTCATACAAAAACTGCAATACCACCTTGCTACGGAGTGGTACTGCAGCCTTAAGAGGAACGGAACCTTAGAAGAAATCTTATTTATTTTCAAACAGCCGAATATTTACCTGATACCGGACACTTTCTCCTGCATCCAGGAACTTCAGCATACCGTTTTTCCGCATGACATCTCTTCCGTCCGGATAGCAGTTCCCGCATTCCAGACCGAGAACATAATCCCGCATTCCCATCATTTTCCATTCTACGAAACCATCCAGACTGCGGGAATCGTATGTGATTTCCAGCCCATATCCCAGTTTTGGCTGGAAAATAGAAGCCTTTCCTTCATCACCAGAAAAAGTATGATAATAACAGCATTCCTCGTAACCGGGCGTTGGTTTTTCCAATTTCATCCATCGGTCCAGGGATTCCGCGGCATGCTCATTTCGGGGAACAACCTGATCCGATGGAATGGTAATAATACTGTCTTCATCCAGAAGAGGATATCCCATATTCATGTGATAGAGAATCTCAAAGGGTTCTCTGTGATCCCCATTATTGGTAATGGTATCCTGTACATAAAACTTATTTTCATTCAGGGAAACATGCAGCTCGCGGCTGAGTACAAATTTCCTTCCGAATATCGCTTCTTCCGTTGTATTCGTGTGTACAATGAGCTCTGAATCTGACTCAGTCCACCAGACATGATCACACGGCTGATTGGCAATAGATCCGTGCAGCGGAAGTTCCTCTCCGTTATCCACACAGGGAGATCCAACCGCCTGCAGTCCACAGGTAGTCAGATATCCGGCTGTAAAAGAATTCAGCCAATGGCTTCCAAACCGGTCGTAATAAGCCGGCGCAACATAGCCGCACGGCGAAAAATAGCTCATGTTAATACCCTTATAACGAAGACGGCTGATATCTCCGTTTCTGTCAGGAGAACTTGTCAGCTCCAGGCCGATCCCGTTATTAATTTCCAAAAGACGCATCCCGTCTCCTTTTCCTCCAATCAGACGGTGCTCTTCTACTCCATATAGCTGCGATGCATGCCCGATATAAGGATTCATCCGCATTACCTCCTGTTTTATGATATAGTACCAATCTTATTCTCTGTTAAAAAAACAATATCTGTTTTCTTAACAGAAAACAACATTTTCCAAACAATTTTTCCTCTTATCACGAAGAAAATACGCAAAAAGTCTTCCGTCTCCGGGATTCTCTTTGGGTACGTCCTGCAAAACCACAGAACCATGATTCTGCAGGACAATACAACTTCACAGAAATTTCAATACAGACAAGTTTTCATTGCACCTTAATCATACAGGTTCGGTTTGATAGTCGGATCGTCCATATTGGTAGAATCATACCAATAACCGGGCATCGGCATATCTTCTACGGTGTCGCCGTTAGCAATGGCTGTCATTGCATAGATGGCGTAATATCCCATCATTAGCGGAGACTGTGTAACGGCTCCGATAAAGGTTCCGTCAGTCACAGCAGCTTTAATCGTGGAGCCGGCATCAAAACCAATACCGATTACATCTGTGTCCGGATTAGACCCAAGACAGGAAAGGTTTGCATCTGCGGCCAGAACACCTTCTGCAGAAACCTGGTTGGATCCGAAAATACCGATAGTATCTTCCTTGGAGAGAATGGTCTGTGCCTCAGTAGAGCAAAGCTCAACAGTAGTCTGTGCCGGAACACTGACCTCGATGATAACGTCGGCGGTGCTTTCATCACCCTTGTCATCACAGTTATTTACATAGAATTCATTTCCGGTGACAGCAACCTTTTTACCGTCTGCCTTGCAGAGTTCTGCCAGCTTATTGATAAAGCCAAGACCACGATCCTGAATGTTCTTGGCAGTTGCATCCTGGTTGACCTCTCCGATTCTGACTGGAGAAGTTGCGTTCGCAATCTTGTCCTTCAGTGCGTCATACATTTTCTCTGCGGCAAGAGAACCGGCGGTTTTGCAGTCTGTGGAAACATCACACAATACAGAGCCTTCCGGAGCATCATTGACGCCAGTATCAAATGTTACAACCGGAACGCCATTGTCCTTTGCTGTCTGCAGAGATTTCAGAACAGCTTTGGTATCACAGGCCGCAAGAGCGATTCCATCCGGTTTGTTATTAATGGCACTGTTCAGCATGTTAACCTGGTCTGCAACGTCAGACTCTGTGTTGGGTCCCTGTGCGGTATAAGTAATACCCAGCTCCTCTTTGGCCTTATCCATGCCCTGAATAGCAGCCTGCCAATAGGTTGCCTGGAAGGACTTTACGATGACGGAGAAATTGTAATTCCCGTTAGCTTTCGTATTTTCAAACTGTGTGCCTTTCAGAGGATCGTTGGGATCCAGCGTGACCGCTTTGGTTTCTGTAGAGGAAGATGCTGTCTCTGCCGCAGAAGATGCTGTAACCTCTTCCGTGCCGGAAGACGCGGAAACTGCCTCAGATTCAGAAGCGGAAGAAGATGCTGTCTCCGCTGCAGAAGATGCTGCTGCCGAAGCAGCAGAAGATGCAGAAGAAGCACTGCTGCTCCCCGATCCACCGCAGCCTGCCAGCAGTGCTGCAGCCATGGATGCACTCAATAAGATGGATACTGCTTGTTTTTCATAGATTACTCCTCCTTTAAGGTTAATCGGATCTGCAGGACATATCCACAACTGTCACGCAGATCATTTATTTCAGGGTGCATTTCTATGCACTCCTTTACATGAGTGGACGAACCGCCTGATATACCCGGCGGTACCGCTGATAAATCTGCATGTATTTCTCATGCATTTCCCTTCTTGGAGAATAGGTTTCCAGTTTTACAATCATGTGATCGGCTGCATCTTCCAGATTCCTGAATAATCCGGCAGCGATTCCGGTCAACATGGCCGACCCTACTGTTCCGGCATCTTTGGTCTGCAACGCGGTAAACGGCACATTCAGCACATCTGCCTTCATCTGCATCCACACAGAAGAGCGGGCGCCTCCGCCTGTCGCATACATCCGTTCAAAATGGGTGCCTGTTGCATTCAGGTATTCCATATTCACAGCCATTTCATAGACGACTCCCTCCATACAGGCCCGGTAAATATCGCTTACCGTATTGCCGATGGTAAGTCCGAGAATCGCTCCCTTAGAACCGCTGTCCATGTAGGGAGTTGCCGCACCCGCAAAATGAGGAAGAACCAGAATCCCTGTAGGTTCCCGATAATCGCCTTCCAGAATCTGATTTACAGATTTTCCCAATGCCGCGGCCGCATATTTTTCCTGCTTAGCCAAAGTGTCAACACACCAGGAAATCAGCGCTCCTCCGGTATAGGAGAAGGCATAACAGATATACTTACCGGGAATAACATACGGAACAACGGCAAAGTTTCCCCGATACATGGCTTCCGGATCCGGAAGTGAATCATAAACCGGATTCATGCATTCCACAGTTCCGGCCCCGTCCACAGCTGTGGAGGAATCAAAGGCTCCTCCGCCGATTGTGCAGGCAATCTGATCATGACCGACAGAGATAATTTTTAAATCTTCAGAAAATCCGGTCTGTTCCGCAATTTCCCTGCGCAAGGTTCCGGCAACACTGCCGGTTCGAACCGGTTCTGACAACAGGGAAGCGTCTACTCCGGCAGCATTCAGCAGCGTTTTGCTCCAGGTTAAATGCCGGATATCAAAAGCCATTGTCCTGGTTGCCAGAGAATAATCAATTTTTCTCACACCGGTAAGCATATAGATGATATAATCTGCTATCAGGAATATATGCTCCGTCTTCCGGTAGATATCCGGACGATGTTCCTTCATCCACATAATCTTGGGGAGACTGTACATGCTGTGGGGCTTCAGGCCGGTTACAGCAGCAATCTTTTTCCCGTCTCCCGCCACCTGGATGAGTTTTTCCGTTTCTTCTTCCCCGCGCGGGTCTGTATAGAGCATGGAAGGACACAGGGGTTTTCCCTCTTCATCCGTCATCACAAAAGTTTCTCCGAAACTTGTAATTCCAAAGCCGAAAAGATCCGGATACTTTCTGGCAATCTCCTTCATAACTTCCTGAACAGCTTCCCAGATGTAAGAAGCATCTATTTCATGCTCTCCCACTCCATGACGTGATGGGTATGACCGATACGCCTTGTCAAGAAATTTCCCGTTTTCATCAAATACTGTCAGTTTGCATCCTGTCGTTCCGATATCCAGACCGCCGATTTTCATATTCCTGTACTCCTGTCCAGGCAGTACCCGCAGGCTGAAAAAATCTTCTCAGCCTGCATGACAAACTGCCTGCATTCTTTAACAATCAATATCTACCCAGTCATAATGAAGGTAGGTCGTGAAGGCCTCTTTGAGGATTTCCTTCATGTGTCCCTCACCGACAGTTGTGTGATGTTTAAATCCGCCCCTTGCAAGCCGAATCAGTTTATTCTGAAGGTCAGGCACCTGGCAGACTCCGGCACAGCCAAAATATTCAGGTTCGATGGGTTCACCTGTAAACTCTGCTTCACTGGCGTAAATAATAATTTTCCCATCCTTGGTCTGGCAGTTGGAAATCGTTGTCGGCATGGCTTTAATTCTGCCCTCGTTGCTTCCCCATCCGGAACCCGGATCCGTCTTGTCAAACATTTTATGATTGGTAACCGTTCCCTTTGCCGTCATCAGAGACTGGGCAACCGGACCACAGTGGAACAGAATAACTTTATTCTCGTCATCCCCGTAGTTATTGTTCCAGTCCAGAACAGCGGATGGTTTTTCTGAGGCAAGGCTCATAGCGCGCATGCAGAGAGCGGAGCACATATCAATTTCGCAAGATGCGGTAATGCCTCGGTCATTGAAATAACTGAGGAGAACACAAGGTGTAATCCGAAGCTGTTCTTCCATCTCATTCCAGCACCGAAGCGCAAAAGCATCCAGGCGGTAATCCCGGATATAAGTATCAATAACCAATGAAACCTTTGCCAGATTATGCATGTTTTTATCCGGAACCTGGCTGAAATTCGTATAGTTTTTCAACTCCTCGATGCGATCTGAAACAGCAGGATCCTCATCTTCCATTTTTGAAACGCGGAAAAACAGATCGGATAAGTCAAAGGATTCCACATTGATACCGTATTTCTGCATAGTGATCTCGTCAAAACGAACTGTTTTGAAAGCAGAAGTTCTGGCACCGATACAGCCGATATTAAACCGCTTCATTCCGTTTACTACACGGCAGATGGCCGCAAAATCATGCAGATTTTCCTGGAATTTATCCGAAAGCGGATGCACAACATGAGGCTTTAATACTGTAAACGGTACGCCATATTGTGTAAAAACATCGGTTACAGAGAATTTACCGCAGAAAGCATCTCTTCTGTGGGCGAAATCCATTTTCCCGATTTCATCCGGATAAGCCTGCATCAGAATAGGAACTCCGGCATCCTGAAGTGCGGCAATCGCTCCGTTTTCATCCGCAAAAATCGGCATGGAAAAAATAACTCCGTCATATTCTCCTTCATGGCGTTTCAGCCAGTCGTGATACATACGGCCTTCTTCTCTGGTCTCAATGCCTCCGAAACGGGTCAGAGCTGCATCCATGGCGATATAATCAAAGCCTGCTTTCGTAACAGCCTCAATCATATCCTTTCTTGCCCCTTCGATCAGCTCTCCCGGCATCATCCCCCGATTGCAGAATGCCAGCGCAAAAGTCATTTTTTTCATTTTACCTGCCTCCAATAAAATACACTAAGTGCAACTTGCTTAATTTTTATATTATAATAGTATGTAATCTTGTGAAATAATATAGATTAATGTGTGAAATTCTTTGATTTTGTTTGTTCATTCAGACAGTCAAAACAACTTTTAAGTTTCGGATTGCATTAGTTGTTGAATAAGAGATAAATGATATAATGTAATTATTCAGCAACCCCAGAAAACTGATGAAATCCGGATGGGGAGCTTGCTTGCCGGACTGTTTCAGAAGTTTTCTGAGGGGTGCTGAATAAATACGATATAATTATATTCGGACATTTTTTTATGAGATTTGTCTATATGTTTTTGAAGCATCAGGAAGGTTTCTCATGTTTGCTGATTTTGATATGACGCAGTTATCTGCTGCGCTTAAGGATTTTTATACCGTCACTTCCATACGGATTACTGTTTTTGACACAGATTTTCGTGAAATAATTGCTTACCCTGTCGGACTTCCGGCTGTCTGCAGAGAGATACGGAAAACCCAGGAAGGTTGTTCCTTGTGCAAAAAATCTGACCAGGAAGCTTGCCGGATTGCATCCAGACGCAAATTTTCCTATACATACCGCTGTTATGCGGGACTGACAGAAAGTATCGTTCCGATCAGAGTTGATTCTTTGTTAATCGGTTACCTGTTTCTGGGAAATGTGGTATGCGGAGATACCAGAGAGGAAGCTGTTCAATCCGTTCTGTCAGCATGTTCTGATTTCAGCCTGAATCTTTCCGATCTAAAAAGTGCGCTTTATACGGCTCCGCTGAAAAATCTGGCATATGTGGAGGCATCCAGTCATCTGATGCAGAGCCTTACCAATTATCTGGCTATCTGCCGGGCAATAACCCTTCGTGAGCAGGATCTCCCCGTAAGGATTGATGAATATATCAACCATCATTTTACGGAGAATCTTCGTGCGGACGATATCTGCAGCAAGTTTCAAATCGGAAGAAGTACGCTCTATGAGATTTCCGCACAAAGTTATGGAACTGGCCTTGCCACTCACATCCGCAATCTCAGACTGGAATATGCCAAAACACTTCTTCAAAAATATCCGGATCTGCCCATTTCAGAAGTGGCAGAAAAATGCGGTTTTACAGATTATAATTACTTTATCACTGTATTCCGGAAACATACCGGAATGTCTCCGAAGAAGTATCTGGCTTCAGCCAGGAGGAAACACTAAACTTCTGCCCGGCATCCGGTGCATAGGAGTAAAAAATACTGCAAATAAAAAGAGAAGGATTCTTCTCCGGCAAATGGTGAAGAGGATGCTTCTCTTTTTCTGTAATTATAGTATCTATTCAGCACCCCAGACTCAGAACGCTTTGCGTTCCTCGTTGTGAGCGGTCAGAGCGGCTTCGCCGCTTGTCCGCCCCTCAGAAA
>OCTW011610786.1_pt1 | contig 62878 bp, 51 predicted proteins | sample 1539671 | NCBI WGS metagenome assembly OCTW01 (sample SAMN02144230, study PRJEB22623) | gut metagenome | biome: sheep rumen | host: Ovis aries | place: New Zealand | reverse complement strand
GGCATAACTGCGCCCTTTTCACAACTGAATACAACGATACAAGCGTACTCTATGGGATAAGTCTGTCCCGTGGGGTGCGCTTTTGTGCGTAAAGGAGGTCTTTTATGAAAGGAAAATTTTGGAGAAAGGCACTGGCGGCGGCGCTGGCTCTGCTGATTGTGTCGGGAAGTACGCCTATCAAGCCTGTTTCTGATCTGTTCGGGGGTATGGCGATAACGGCAAGCGCATTGGAATCAGAAACATCCGGTCAGTGCGGAGATAATGCCACATGGTCGCTTGACGATGCCGGCAAGCTGACTATCAGCGGCACGGGGGCTATGTATGAGTTTAACGCTCAGCCGTGGTATAACTATAAGAACAATATCACCTCTGTTGAGATAAAAAACGGCATCACTTCTATCGGCAATTGTGCGTTCTTAGACTGCACAGGTCTTACATCAATAACGATACCTGACAGCGTTACAAGCATAGGCGATTTTGCGTTTTCAAACTGCACAAGCCTTACATCAATAACAATATCCGACAGTGTTGAAAGCATAGGGGCTGATGCGTTCCGTAACTGTACAGGTATCACAGATGTTTACTGCTATGCTGACCCTTCAAAACTGACATGGAACGAGGACTGCTGTGATGATTTCAAGGAAGACGGTACAACTGTATGCCATGTTCCTCGGGCGTATTATCTGGAATATGTTAAGAAGTTCAGTGGCAGCGTAAATGTCACATTCGACACGGATACCCCGCATGGTCAGTGCGGAGAAAATGCCTACTTTAGCTTTGACACTGGCACCGGCAAGCTGACTATCAGCGGCACAGGGGCGATGAATGATTATAAGTCTAACACTCAGCCGTGGAGTAGCTATAAGGACAATATCACCTCTGTTGAGATCGGATACGGCGTTGAAAGCATAGGCAAAAATGCGTTCATTGACTGCACAGGTCTTACATCAATAGAGATACCTTACAGCGTTACAAGCATAGGGGCTGATGCGTTCTATAACTGCACAAATATCACAGATGTTTACTGTTATGCAGACCCTGAAGAGCTGACATGGAACGATGGCGGCTGGGATGATTTCAAGCGTGACGGCACAACCGTCTGCCACGTTGGTGGGGAGGATTATCTGGAATATGTTAAGAAGTTCGGTGACAGCGTAAATGTCACATTCGACACGGATGCCCCGCATGGGAAGTGCGGTAAAAGCGCATACTGGCTGTTTGTCCCCGATACCGGCAATCTTACGATCTACGGCAAGGGCGCTATGGATTCCGCCGATTGGGCGCCTTATATCTTTGAAATCACCTCTGTCATCATTGGTGACGGCATCACTTCTATCGGCAATAATGCGTTCTCTAATTGCACAGACCTGACATCAGTAACGATACCAGACAGCGTTACAAGCATAGGTGATAGTGCGTTTTTGAATTGCACAGCTCTTACATCAATAGTAATTCCTGCCAAGGTCACAAGCATAGGCAGTGCTGCGTTCACTCTCTGCACAGGTATCACTGATGTTTACTGCTATGCCGACCCGTCCAAGCTTACATGGAATGATGCTTATAGCGATTTTAAGGACAACAGAGAGACTGTCTGCCATGTTCCGAAAGAGGAGTATGATATTTATTGTTCTAAATTCAGTATCCCCGACGAGTCCCACTACAGGGTAAACGTTACATTCGCCGGTGACCTTGTGGATATGGGGCTCGGCGAGCATCTTTACGGACATTCGATCAGCCTTGAGGGCGACATCGGCGTGAACTTCTATATGGAGCTTTCCGATGAGCTTCTTGAAAGCGATACCGCTGAAATGGTGTTCACTGTCCCCAACGGCAGCAAGACCGAAACACAGACTCTCCCCGTCTGGTTGGGCAATGAGGTGAGCATCGGCGGCAAGACCTACTACAAGTTCCGGTGCAGCATCTCCGCAAAGGAAATGACTGCCCCCATCACCGCACAGATGAAGGACGGGGATAAAACCGGCAGCCTTTACAGCTTCACTGTCAGGGATTATGCAGACTATCTGCTTGCACACACCGAGGGCAATGCAGAATACACAAAGGCAGCGCCTCTTGTCAAGGCAATGCTCAACTACGGCGCCTGTGCACAGATCTATTTTGACTATAACACGGATGACCTTGCCAATAAGAACCTTGCTGATAATGACAGGTTTGAAAACTGGGATGTGACATCGATAGATAATATAGATAATGCTATCAATGCCCCCTATAATGAGAATGCTACAACTCTTCCCACAGGTGTTACCTTTGAGGGTGCTACTCTCTCTCTGAAGTCAGAGACCACACTTTCCCTCTACTTCAAGGGGCTGTCTGACAATACAAAGTTTACCTGCGGGTACAGGAAAGTCGAGACCGAAAAGAACGGCAGCTATATGGTAGCCCGTATCAGAGGCATAAATGCAGAAGAGCTGAAAAACGACTTTACCGTGACCATAAAAGACAGTGACAGTCTCAGTGTGACTTATAGTCCCATGACCTACTGCTACAATGTAGTAAACAGCACAGCCACAAGTAATGAACTCAAAAATGTGTGCCGTGCACTCTATCAGTATGCACAGGCTGCAAATCCTAATGGTTAAGAGGTGACAACATGGAAAAGAAAGAATACAAGACACCCGAAACGGAGATAGTGGAATTTGAAATAACGGATGTTATCGTCACAAGCACATTAGAAAGTGATGAAGTGATAAAAATGCCGCCATCTGTTTAAAGAATACAGCATCATCTGCGGGCAGGATGACTGCCCGCCGATTTATTACCATAAAACACCTATGCTGCGATATAGAAAAGCAGCATAGGTGTTTTCTTGTTATCACGGATGTATGGGGTCACGTTCAGAGACATGATGCTGGCATCAATACCCGTTGTATAGGAAATCCGACCGCCAAAAGCTCCGTCAGAATGTTTCATTTCATTCTGCATTACAGAATGCTGCTCCCACAGCAGGCACCTCAATGCCGTCCCTGTCTGAGGTCACTTTCCCCAGACTGTAGATGATGTCCCCGGATGCCCGGTATTTAAAGGATCTGTCCGTGGGGTTTATTATGACAAGTATCTTCTGAGAAGCGGTGCTGCGGGTGTAGACCAGGGGCTGACCCTCGCTTCCGTCGCATATAAACTCTATCTTCCCTGTGCTCTGTAAGGCGGGGGTGGCGTGACGCAGGGCAATGAGCCGTCTTACCTCGCTGTAAAGGGAATGGGGGTCAGCCATCTGCCCGCTGACAGTGGGTCTGTCCGGGTCAGGGTCAAGGGGAATGTACAGCTTTTCAGCGGGAGCGGAGGAAAAGCCTGCGTTTGCCGTCCTGTCCCACTGCATGGGGGAGCGGGAGCCGGTGCGGCCGTAGCCTCCCTCCACCGAGGGTATATTCTCCACGTATCTCATGCCGATCTCATCCCCGTAGTAGATGTAGGGCGCTCCGGGCATGGACAGCAGGAAGGCAAATGCCAGCTTCAGCGAGTCGCCGTGAAGAGAGCGTGCGAGCCTGTCCATGTCGTGGTTGCCGGAGGGTATGCATATAAGCCCCTTCCCGTCTGTCCTGTCATAGTTCTCACGGTATTTCTTCACAAACTCTGCCGCACTGCCTTTTCCTGAGAAAAAGGGCTTTTCACAGCGGAAAAGGTCGTTGTAGTGAGAAGGACCGAAGTGGAGGAGGAAATCCATGTGGAATCCCCCCGCAAGGCTCTTGTCAGGCTCTCCCCATTCGGAGATCAGGGCGGCATCCGGGAATTCCTCGTCAAGGAATGAGCGTATGTCCTGCCAGAGTGCTATGGTGCCTTCCGAGTCAGGGTCGTTTTTTACAAGAGAGCCTGCCATATCCGCACGGAATCCGTCACAGCCTTTTGACAGCCAGAACCGCATGATATCCTTCATGGCTTCCCGTGTGGCGATGGCACCGGGGGAGTCCATGCTCTGCTGCCATGGCTGCTCCGGTTGAAAAAAGCCGTAGTTCAGGGCAGGCTGATGAGTGAAGAAGTTCACAACACAGCTGCCGTCCCTCTGTGAGATCCCACGCAGGGATGCATAGCCCTGCGGCTCTGTCCAGACACTGTCCGTCCAGACGTAGCGGTGTGTGTATTCGTTCTCTTCGGCCTTCATGCTCTCCCTGAACCAGGGGTGCTCCCAGGAGGTGTGCCCCGGCACCAGATCCAGCAGCACGTGCATACCAAGCTCATGTGCCCTCCTGAAAAGTTCATACATATCCTCGTTGGTGCCGTAGCGGGGGGCTATGCGGCAGTAGTCGGATATGTCATACCCCGCATCAAGGAAGGGAGACTCAAAGCAGGGGTTGAGCCATACGGCGGTACATCCAAGCTCTCTTATATAGGAGAGCTTTTCCGTTATCCCCGGAAGATCCCCTGTGCCGTCGCCGTTGCTGTCCGCAAAGGACTGGGGATAGATCTCATAGAATACGGCGTTGTCCAGCCATTCGGGTCTTTTTGCCATAGTATCACCTTTACCTTTGTTTGATAACAGCTTTATCCTTGTATTTCTCTGCCTGATCAATACAACAATTATAGACTATGCAGCCGGTTTTGTACATAAAAATACCAAACAAAAAAGCAGCTGTGTTTTTGTGCTCTGTGCACAAAAAGTTTGAGCAGCTTGAAAAATTTTTCGTGTTATGGTATAATGGAGGTGCGGAGAAAAATCTGAAAGGGGAAGGGGTACAATGATAGTCAATCTCAACGGCGACTTTGAGACTGTTGATTTTATCCAGGACAGGAGCGTCCTTTTGTACGACAATATCGAGGACGAGGAATATCCCCCTCACTGGCACAATGCCATAGAGATAATAATGCCCCTTACAAACGGATTTGAAGCCGTCTGCAAGGGGCAGGACTACAAGCTGTGCGAAAGGGATATCCTTATCATACCCTCCGGTGTGCTGCACAATTTAAAGGCGCAGAGCGGAAGGCGGCTCATCCTCCTCATTGACAACGGTGCATTTATCGGGAACCCGTCCCTCACCGGGCTTATGTCCGTGCTGAGTGAACCCGTGCTCATCAACAGCAGCTATTCAAAGGAGTTCCTTGAATATGCGGGCAGTGTCATGAGGGACATTTATGTGCTGTATTCAAACTACACCGAGGTGTCCGAGGTGTACATCTACATCAAGGTGCTCACACTCCTTGCAAAGCTGAAGGAGTATCAGCTGAGCCTTATCAACTATGACGACAGCGACCGCTATTCCTCCACCTTCGGTGTGGTGTTGCGGTATATCGACCAGAACTATATGCACGACATCACCCTTGAGGATCTGGCATCCATTGCGGGCTACAGCCCCTATCACTTCTCAAGGCTGTTCAAGAAGTATTCCAACACCACATTCGTCAATTTCCTCAACCGCAGGCGGGTGAAGGCGGCGGAGATGATGCTGCTGGAGGGGGGCTACTCCATAACCGATGTGGCTATGCAGTCGGGCTTTTCAAGCCTTACCACCTTCAACAGAGTGTTCAAGATGATAAACGGCTACACCCCCACCGAATACAAAAAGCTGTACCGCACCTCCCACATGGCAGAGGTGAACTTCTGAGGGGGCTATGACCGCTGCACCTTCTTGTTCCGCTTTTCCTCGTACATGAGCTTGTCAGCGGCTCTCAGGATGGTCTCGGTCTCGTTCCTGTCGGATGCCTCTCCGAAGGCTGTGCCGAAGCTTGCCCCCAAAGTGTATTTTTTGCCGGAGTATTCGTTGTATGCCTTTATCCTTGTGCGTATGCGCATGACCATGTCCCCGGCACGCTCCCTGTCACAGCCGCCGGTGACCACGTAGAACTCGTCGCCCCCTGTGCGCCCGCATATGGCATCAGCGGGACACTCCTCGCTTATGATGTGCCCTATGGCGGATATGGCGGCATCTCCCTCGCTGTGACCGTATATGTCGTTTATCTCCTTCAGCCTGTCCATGTCTATCATAACGGCGGTGATCTTATCACTGCCGTTATTTTCGTGGATGCGGCTGTTCAGCATTTTCTCGAAGCCCTTGCGGTTGTAGAGCCCCGTAAGGCGGTCGTGGGTGCTCTCCCTTTCAAGATCCGATATGAGGGAGCGGACGCTGTTCCTTTGCAGAAGCGTTTCAAGGGATACGGCGATGTTCACCGTCCATATGTTGTAGAATTCGTTGAAGGGAACGTCTGTGTCCATGGTGATGGCGGTGTAGCCGAAGCAGTGCTCCCCGAAGTGTATGTGGGTCACATAGCAGCAGTGAGGGGATGTGTCCCTGTCGGCGGGGAGAAAGTCATCTGCGGTAAAGCCCTCTCCCGGGCGCACAGAGGTGCCTGTCCGGTCTATCCACACAGCAGGGGTGAGATCATGCATGGGTGCAGTCATTGCCCTTTCGTAGGAGCATCTGCCTTCCCTGTCGGTGTATGCGAAGAAGAAGAATTTGCTGTAGGGGCCGAAATTAAGGCTCCGTTTTTCAAACGCTGCACCAAGCTCGTGTATATCCGTGTTTGCCGCCATTTCCAGCATGGCAGCCTGGGCATCGTAGATGTTGTACATGAGCCCCAGGTTCTTGTGGAAGGACTCGTTCCTGCCCTCGCTGATGTGCGTCGGATCGGGGCAGCCGCAGGAGGTGCGGTATATGTTCGTTGTGGGGATGTATGTCCTTTCCGGGATGCCCTTGTCAGCATTCTCAAAGAGATCGAAGATGGTGCGGGCAAGGATGTTCTTGTCCTGGGCAACGGTGGTGATGGAGGGGGAGTGCTGTGATGCCTCGGCAACGTCATCATAGCCTGTTACGCACACCTGCTCCGGCACGGCTATCCCCATATCCGTAAAGGCATCGCACAGGGAGATCGCCATGTGGTCGTTGGCGCAGATGACAGCCCGGGGGCACCCGCCCGGAAGGGATGCGAAATACTCCGCTGCCTGCCTGCCGCAGGTGTACCAGAAGTCGCCGTAGAACACCCCCGCACCGTCCTGGGGGAGCCCGTTCTTCACCATGGATTCCCGGAAGGCACGCAGTCTGTCCATGGCATCCGGCTGACCCTTGGGACCGGACATATAGCCGATGCTTGTAATGCCCCTTGTATTTACGAATTTGTCCACAAATTCCCGTATGGCGATGTCGTTGTCAAAATGCACCTGGGGAAAATCATCACAGGGCTCACCGATGCAGATGACAGGGCAGGAGACCTCCATCAGCTTTTTACGGATCCTGTTCCGCACGCTTTCCATGAACTGGTTGTTGTTGTCAAACAGAACCCCGTCTAACTTGTCAAAGGGGATAACGTCAAGTATCCTGTCCTCATATTTGCCGAATTCGTCGCAGTTTGCCCCTATGATCCCCACCATATTGAAATACACAAGGTCAATGCCCCGCTTTTTTGCCTGGGCGTGGAGGGCACGGCAGATGTCATTTCGGCCGTCGCCTGCGATCTTGCACAGAAATACGCCTATGGTCCTTCTTCCATTGAGCATGATATCACCACTGATCCTCACCGTACAGCAGACATCAGCCGCTGTACGGCATCTCCTCTTCGTTATGACTATTATATAACTTTATACACCATTTGTAAATACCTCTCGCAAAAATTGGCAAAATGCAAGCAAAAAAAGTGTTGTCTGAAAATGGGAAAAGTAGTAATATATTATCAACGAAAACGTTTACAGTCTAGAAGCAAGATGCAAGAAGCAAGAGGCAAGATGAACTGACAGGGGATTGATTACTTTGTCCTCTTTGATTTGATTTCTCCTTATTTTCATATTTTCTCCGAAGCAATGCCCGGCTAGGGGCTAGGGATTAGAGGGCTAGAGGCTAGAATAGCTGACAGAGGATTGATTGCCTTTGCCCTCGTTGTTAGCTGCTCCTGTTATGCAAAAGCAACGCTTTTGCTCTAACGGAGGGAATAAGCAGTATGGTAGCTGTCACAGGCTGGAACCTAGCAGCCTTGCCCCTTCATCCTATTTGATTTCTCCTTATTTTCATAATTTTTCTCCGAAGCAATGCCCGGCACATCACCTGCCGGGCATTGCTTTTTGTATATGGAGAGGAAATCAAGGCATCCGCTCACCATCAACAATACTTATTACCTATTACTTATTACTTGGAAAGAGGCTTGCAGCCAGCCAAAAGCACCGTCAGAACGTTTCATTCTTCATTTCTCATTATCTTGTAGTAAGCGTATTTTCCTTTTCCTATCAAGCGTAGTTGACCTTCGTCAGCCAGATTTCTGAGCAGACGATATGCCTGGGATTCGCTGAGATTCAGCAGCTCAGCAGCTTCCTTCCTGCTGATCCGCCCGTTGCTGCCTGCGGCGTATTTCAGGATATGCTCAGAGGCTCCTATGGCAGCTTTGCCTGCCTGATGCACGTATCTCTTGATGTCCTGTGAATCCTTGTATACACCGGCATTAAGGGTATAGTGCCTGTTCCTTCCGCTGCCGGCTGCTTCAACAAGACCGGCTTCCACAAGCCTTCCTAATGTGACCCTTGCCTTTGTGTCACTGATGTGCGTTGCAGCCGATATTTCCGTAAGCGTTGCCCTCCTGTTCCTTTTCAGTTCGCTCAGGATCAGAAGGGTATTTATGGGAAGCGCCTGACCTGTCCTTTTCTGTTCATCGGATATGAGCTTAGTAAAAGACCTGTCCGGCAAACTTTTGGGGATGAACAGCTTCACCATCACCTCGTTTGACTCTGAATAATCGGGCAGGGGCTTGCCGTACAGAAGGGAGCCTTCAAATATCCTGTCTATTCCGCGTCCTGTCCTTTCCGCCAGGCCTATTCGTTTCAGGGCATCTGCCAGGGCGGGGTTTCGCCCCTGCGGCTCGACTGTAAGGAGATTGTCAAAGGTGACGCCTTCGATAAAGCCGCCGGGGTTGGTTATGGACAGACCGTCATCGTCCATGAGTATCCGTATCCGCCCCAGCATGGTATAATCCCTGTGACAGAAGGCGTTTACCACTGCCTCCCTGACGGCTCTCTTGCTGAAATCGGATACCGAGATCCTGTACAGCCCGTCCTCGATCTCCTCTTCCGGATTTCTTGCATCCATAAAGGCACTTATTCTTTCAAATGCGGCAAGGATGGGAAGATCCAGAGATTCATTGAGCACTACATTTGTGCCGCTCAGCACCTGAAATACCGCTCCGGCTGTGGGCACCCGGAGCTTTAACCGGTCACTCCGCCCGATAAGGAGCATTCCGGCAAATGTGGGGACAAGCCGCCCGTCCACCTCATCCACCAGCCGCAGTGCCTTGTCCAGCTCTTCATTATCCAGCTCCAGCAGTGCCTGCTCACCGTGGTAGCTCCGTATCGTCCTGCGCAGTCTTTCCCGTTCGATATCATCAAGGTCTTCATAGACCGCTTCCGGAACACATTGAGCCGAAAAATCCAGGAGCCTGAGGTCTGACAGCCTTGAGCTTATTTCATGTGGGTACATGGGTACGTTTTCGGGAGTGTTATCTGATTTGATGCGCCGCCTGAGCAGCTTTCCGGATGATGATGCGATTATGCTCCTGCATTTGGGCACAGTGACCCTTACATAATCCCTGCTGTCCCTTTCTACAATTACACTGACAGGGGGTACGGTTTTGTTCGCTATGAACGCCGCAAGCTGTATCTCATCTCTGTGGGAGGGGTGCAGGCCTGTTATCTCGCCGTCATCCTCAACGCCGATGTATAAAGCTCCTCCTTCGGTGTTTGCAAAAGCCACGACCACATCTATGATATCTGCATCCGACAGCTTGTTTCTGTCGCTTTTAAACTCATTGTGCAGGTCTTCTTTAAATCCTATATTCATTTTAACACCTCATTTAACGCACGCGTGTGTTAGCTTTCAATGATTATAACACATTCCGTGCATTAAATCAAGAGCTTTTCCACATTTGACCCCGAAATTAACGCACGCATTCAAAAAACGTGCGTTAAATGGCTAGTAGCTAATAGTGAATAGGTATGAACTGCCGGAGAATTGCTTGCCTTTACCCTCGCTGTCAGCTGCTCCTGTTATGCAAAAGCATTGCTTTTTGTATATAGAGAGGAAATCAAGCCATCCGTTCATTATCACGATCGATCATTCTTCATTCTTTGTATCCTGCATTTGATAAGCACTGTTTCCGGGTGGGTGCCGTATATCCGCAGGGTGTTGGTGCCCTTTCTGAGGTGGGCAGAGCGGGTGGTGAGCCTTGCGTGAGTGAGTACCCCCTCTGCCCATTCAGGGGATGAGCCTACGGTGTAGCCCTTGCCCACAAGGGGAATGGAGTGTATCTCACCGCCGTTTAAGCTGTATGTGATGCAGGGGACGGTGTGCCGTGAGTAGGGGTTGTTGGGGGCTGTTTCAAAGGTGATGAGGTATTCTCCGTCACGGGCGGCAAGGAGGGAGTATTCCGCATAGGGGGCATCCTCCGGGGAGAGAGGGGCGGTCATCTGGGGCATGACCTTTAGGGCTTTGCCCTTGTGATATTCTATGGCTTCAAAGCGGTGGGCTCCCTCGGATCTGCGGATAAAGCATTCAGCGGGGATGCGGATGATGCCGTTTCGCTCACAGCATATGCCTGCCTCCTCCTTCTGGGCACATTCTATGTGTACCTCTATATCCGCAGCACCCCCCGGGTACTTCACTGTGATGCGGGCGGTGTCTCTGATGAAGCCGTCCTCTGCCGGGGACAGCTCCCTTGTGTCTATGGAGATGATGTGCTGTATTAGGTCATTTTCCTGTGACAGCTCCCCCTGTGTGTCTGAAATGGATATGTATCCCCTGTCGCATTCCACTGTGTAGGAAAGGGTCTGTGTGCCGCAGAGAGCGCAGAAGAAGCCCGCACTGAGAGTGTTCCCCTCCCGCCTGAAATAACGTATGTGCAGTGTCTTCTTCGTCCAGTCAAGGCCTGCTGTCGCCCCCTCCTCGTACATGAGCCCCACCATCATGGCAGCCCCCTGTACAGGTATGACTGTGTGCAGAACAGGGTTTGCGGACTCCTCGCTGTTCCAGTGCTTAAAGCCGGCGTGGGGAGCAAGCCCCAGACCGTCAAAGCGCCCGTCTCCGGCTGTGTGGAGCATACCCGTAAGCTCCCTGTCACGGGAGAGAGCCTCTGCCACCTTTTCGGCAAAGTGGTTTGCAGCCACTGCCCCCATGGCTGCATAGAAGCGGTCATATGCCGCATATATCCACATCCGCACATGGTTCATGCCCGCCCTTACCTTGTAGGAAACAAGCTCCGTGTATGCAGCCCTAATGGCATCGGGGATGTGCTCTTCAATATCATCGCATATCTTTTCAATCTCAAAGGTCTCTGCAAGGATGTCCTCCGCAAGCCCGCCCTTCTGGGGGCGGTATTCATTCTCATCCATGTGCTCCGGGCGGCGTGTGAACATTAGCTGTCCGTACCGGGCATACATCCGTGCAAGGGCATCGGTATGCGCAGAGGATAGATGCCCCCCGAACTGCCTTTCAAACCATTCTTTCAGATATACATCCGTGTCCTCCCCGTATATGCCCCATCTGTCAAAGTCATAGGCAAGGTCGAGGAAGTAGGACAGGGGCACCTCATTCAGGGCAAGATCCCCCACATTGACTATCCACAGGGTGTCCACGCCGTGCTCATAGGCGGTGGACATCTGCTCCCTCACCACGGGCAGGCAGGTGCTGTCTATCCATTCATAGGATATGGGATCCCCGTGGTAGTCAAAGTGGTAGTACATACCATAGCCGCCGGTATGCCTTCTCATCTGCTCATCCGGGAGGGTGCGGCAGTATCCGTGATTGTCATCGCACAGCATGAGTATCACATCATCAAGCTCACTGTACCCCATAAGCCCCGGTGTGTCGCCGCTGCCGTAGTAGTAGGGCTCAACCTCCTTGTACAGCGCCAGCATACGGGGCACAGCGCCAAGGTCGCTGTTCACATTCTCCCGTATAAGACGGTTCTGTACGGCGATAACGTCCCTGAGCAGGGCAATGTTGTCCGCAAGGGTGGAATCGCTGCCCAGTATGGTGCTGTCCCTCTCTCCCCTCATGCCCACGGTTATTATGTTTTCAAAGGGGGCGTTCCTTTTCAGCCCGTCCTCCCAGAATTTTGTTATGCCCTCACGGTTTGCGGCAAAATCCCATGCATCGCCGTAGGGGGAGTCCTTCCCCCTCAGACGGCTGTATTCCTCACCGTGGCGCATACAGGGCTCATGGTGGGATGTGCCCATAATGACACCGTATTCATCCGCCAGCTCCGCAGAACGCAGGCCGGGTCCGTCGCATGAAAAGCAGCTTGCCCACATGGCAGGCCACAGGTAGTTGCCCTTCAGGCGCAAAAGCAGCTCAAAGACCTGCTCATACATTTCGCTGTTTACGCCCCCGAAGCGCTTCATGCACCAGTTCCCGAAGGCGGGCCATTCATCGTTGATGAAAAAACCCCTGTACTTCACCGACGGCTCCTTTGAGATGGTCTCCCCCTCTCCAAATGTGATCCTTTCCCTCTTTGGGGGAACCAGCCCCGCCCAGTTCACAAAGGGGGACACCCCCGCCAGCTCGGAGATGTGGTACAGCCCGTATATGACACCTCTTTTGTCGCTGCCCCTGACACGGATGGTGTCACCGCTCACCTCAAAGGAATAGACCTCCCTTTTTCCTGCAAGGCGGGGGTCATCTGTGTCTATCTGGAAGGAAAGAGATACGGAACTGTCCTTGCAGGGGTCATCCCCCGCCACAAGGAGCAGATCTCTTTTCACCTTTTCGGCTGTCTTTATTATACCGACCGGGCAGTCATTGTCATATACGAGCCTGATCTCGGTCTTTGAACTGATAATCATAACATCACCTTTTTTTTCAGTATAGGATCCCGACATACCTTATTTTACCATTTTTTGTGAACATAATCAAGCCGTGATTTGTTCAAAATATTCCGGAGATCCCTATATTTTGCTGTTTTTACCAATCCTGTCGAAAAATGTCAAAGCAAAAAAGGTGTTATAAACAACAAAAATTGATTAGATGTTGCACTCTTGTTATGATACTATGTACATAACGAAGCTACCTATCTTACAAATAAGATCGGAGGAACCAAATATGAACAGCAAAACCATCAAGAGAACCTTAGCCGGGCTTTCCGCACTCACAATGGCTGTAAGCATGACAGCCTGCGCAGGGGGCAACTCACAGGGCTCAGAGGGCGGCACCACAGCTGCACAGACTGCTGAGACCACAGCGCCTGCCACAGTTGCCATCAACACTGCCACTCTGTCCCAGGAGGAAGAGGCTGCGGTGGATTCAGCATCTTCAATGCTGCGTGATGTGGAGCTTGAGGACAAAGAGATCAAGTGGCTGTGCCACTGGGATCTGAACCCCGACAGCACAGGCAAGTCCATACCGGTTCCCCTGAGCCTTTTCCAGTCCAAGTATGACGGCGAGATAACCTGGTATCCCACCACCTGGAACACCCGCTACTCCGACCTTTCCACATATGTGCTGGGCGGCGAGGGCATAGACTTCTTCCAGAGAGATGAAAGCTCCCTGCCCAAGGGCATAGTGAGCGGTATGTTCTCTCCCATTGATGACTACATCGACATTGACAGCGACCTGTACGACGGCGTAAGAGCCGGCATGGATCTGTACAGCTTCAAGGGCAAGCACTATGCCTTTGTAAACGACGTTACCGCCGATGCCGCCGTTATATACAGCGCCAAGACCATAGACGAGAACGGCTATGACGATCCCTGGGAGCTCTATAAGGAGGGCAAGTGGAACTGGGATACCTTCACCAAGATGCTGGAGGACTTCTGCGATCCCGAGGCTGAGCAGTATGGCCTTGACGGCTGGTGGTCAGAAAAGCCCCTGTACCTCTCCGCAGGTACTCCCGCAGTATCCTCCGTTGACGGACTTTTACAGGTAAATCTCCGTGATGCCAACCTTGAAAAGGCACAGAACTGGATGTATTCACTGTGGACAAAGGGTCTTGTATTCGATAAATCCCTCTTCGACTGGAGCATCCAGACCCACTTCATGGGTGAGGGCAAGGAGCTGTTCTTCATCTGCGGCACATGGACACTCATGGCTGATCCTTCCACATGGGAGTGCGGCATAGCCCCTGAGGATGCCCGCTGGGTACCCATTCCCTGCCCTGCTGATGCCGAAGAGATATATCAGCCCGCAACAGCAGGCGGCTACTGCCTGTGCAAGGGCGCATCCAATCCTCTCGGCGTTGCTCTCTACGTAGAGTGCGAGCTGGTGGCAGGCCTTGACGAAGAGACCAAGGCTGTGAACCGTCAGAAGCAGAAGGACGACTATCAGTGGAGCGACATCCTCATCGAGCAGCTTGAAGAGATCAACAAGCAGGCCAAGGAGCACCCCATCGTTGAAATGGCAGACGGCGTAAGCTCCGACCTTTCAAGCCTGCTGACCTACGCTGACACAGAGGGCATCAAGGCCTCCATGCACGGCACTGACTGGCCCACAACAAGAGACACCATGAACGACACCGTTGTAACTATGGTAGACGAGTTCAACGCAGAGCTTTCCGCTGTAGAATAAGCACGACACACACTAACAGAGAAAGGGTCAGTACGTTCAGAACTGACCCTTTTTTGTTGAAGAATGATGCTGTTACGGGGATCGGAGGGCTTGATGTCCTCTTTGCACGCTGTACCTGTTCAGCTGATGGTGAATAGCTTGGTGACGGAAGAACTATCAATTTTGCCCTATTTGTCAGCCGTCCTCTCATACAAAAGCGCCGCTTCTGCATGGAAGGAGGAGGTCAAGCAAGCCCATCCTCATCAGAATATCATTCTTCATTCTTCGCTGTTTATTCTGCATTGATTTTGTAGCAATCTGTGAATTGTTATGCACAAAATATGATTAGAGATTATGGGTGTTTTATTGTAGTATTACCATAAAGGCAGGTGTGTTTATGAGCGTTCAGATAACAGAGCGTGAATATAAGAATTTCGGCAAATGCGTATTCCTTGAAAATGGGGTATTATCGGTGGGCATCACTGTTGATGTGGGGCCCAGGGTGATATACTGCGCTTTGAAGGACAGGGAAAATGTCTTCTTTGAGGATACAGAACGCCGCTTCACCGAGAAGGTGGAAGGCGGCGGAGAATGGGTGAACTACGGGGGACACAGGCTGTGGTGCGCTCCGGAGGTAAATCCCGAGACCTATTCCCCGGATAACGCTCCGGTGGAATATACCGTGACAGGTAACACCGTCACTGTAACGCCTCCTGCCACCCCCTTCGGGAAGGCATTTTCCATGGAAGTGACCCTTGATGATGAAAGACCCGTTGTATCCGTCACCCACCGCATAAGGAACATATCGGACAGCACCGCAAAATATGCGGCATGGGCGATCTCCGGGATGTGTGCCGGCGGTGTGGAAAAGATACCCCTTTCCACTGCAAGGACGGGCTACCTCGGCAACCGCACCTTTGCCCTGTGGGATTACTCGGACATCAGGGATCCCCGTTTTGACATGGACAACGACTGCATCCGCCTGCGGCAGGATGAGTTTATGAAGAACCCCTTCAAGATAGGCGTGAACGTGGATGAAGGCTTTGCAGCCTATGCCGTGAAGGGTCAGATATTCGTAAAGACAGTACCGGAGTACCGTCACACGGAGTATCCGGATTTTGCCTGCAATTTTGAGTCCTATACGAACCATATGTTCCTTGAATGTGAGAACATAGGGGAGTACAGGGAGTATGCCCCCGGTGAGGAGGCTGTGCTTGCAGAGAAATGGTACATCATCGACAACCCGGACAATGATGAGCCTGTTCTGGAAAGGATCAGAGCAGAGCTTGAAAGGAATCAGTGAGGTTTATGGAAAAGTACAGAGACAAGAGCCTGTCCGCCCTTGAAAGGGCAATTGCCCTGACGGATGCCATGACCACAGAGGAGCAGATATCACAGCTGAGATACGATGCCCCTGCCGTGGAAAGGCTCGGCATCCCCGAATACAACTGGTGGAACGAGGGCATACACGGCCTTGCAAGATCTGGTATCGCCACCATGTTCCCCCAGGCCATAGGCCTTGCTGCCATGTTTGACAGGGAACTTGCCGAAAAGGCAGCCACAGTCACCTCCACGGAGGCCAGGGCAAAGTACAACATCTACACCGAGGAAGGCGACCGTGATATATACAAGGGGCTGACACTGTGGGCGCCCAATATCAACATCTTCCGTGATCCCCGCTGGGGCAGGGGGCATGAGACCTTCGGGGAGGACCCATACCTTACCGCAGAAACGGGCAAAGCCACAGTCAGGGGCTTGCAGGGGGAGGGAGAGGTTCTCCGCACAGCCGCCTGCGCAAAGCACTTTGCGGTACACAGCGGCCCTGAGGCGGTGCGCCACGAATTCAATGCGCTGGCTACCCCCAAGGATATTGAGGAAACCTATCTGCCCGCCTTTGAAGCCCTTGTTAAGGAAACTGCGGTGGAGGGCGTGATGGGTGCATACAACCGTGTGAACGGAGAGGGCGCCTGCGCCAGCACATTCCTCATGGGGAAGCTCCGTGAATGGGGCTTTGACGGCTACTTTGTATCGGACTGCTGGGCGGTAAGGGATTTCCACGAGCACCACGGCCTGACGAACAACATAGTTGAATCCGCAGGCCTTGCCCTGAGGGCGGGCTGTGATGTCAACTGCGGCTGCACCTATATGCATCTCCCCAGTGCCCTTGCCGAGGGGCTGGTATCAAAGGAGGACATAAGAAATGCCTGCATACACCTTATGCGTACACGCATACGCCTTGGTATGTTTGATGACAGCACTGAGTATGATGATATCCCCTATGATATAGTGTCCTGTGACGAGCACAAGGCCATATCCCTTGAATGTGCCGAAAAGAGCGTTGTAATGCTCAAGAACAACGGCATACTCCCTCTGGATGAGAGCAGATACAGCACCATAGCCGTGATAGGCCCCAATGCGGACAGCAGGGCAGCCCTGGAAGGCAACTACAACGGCCTTGCAGACAGGTACCACACCGTGCTGGAAGGCATCCAGGACCGGTTCTCGGGGCGTGTCATATACGCCGAGGGCTGCCATCTGTACAAGAACAAGATATCCGTCCTTGCCCGTCCCGGGGACAGATACGCCGAGGCAGTCGCCGCCGCAAAGGTATCGGATCTTGTGGTGCTGTGCGTAGGCCTTGACGCATCCATCGAGGGCGAGGAGGGGGACACAGGCAACGAATTCTCCTCCGGGGACAAGAACGGCCTTTCCCTCCCGGAGTGCCAGAGGATCCTGGTGCAGAAGATAATGGCAACAGGTAAGCCTGTGGTCATCGTATGCTGTGCAGGCAGTGCCATCAACACCGAGGCGGAGCCTGATGCGCTCCTCCATGCCTGGTATCCCGGACCCGAGGGGGGCACAGCCGTGGCAGAGATACTCTTCGGGGACATTTCCCCCACAGGAAAGCTGCCTGTCACCTTCTACGAGAAGACGGAGCTGCTGCCTGACTTCACGGATTATTCCATGAAGGGGCGCACCTACCGCTACGCAAAGGACAATATCCTCTTCCCCTTCGGCTACGGCCTTACCTATACAAAGGCGGAATGCACCGCTGTGCGGTATGAGGGAGGCAGGGCATATGTCACCGTGAAAAATACGGGCACTGCCGCTGCTGAGGATGTTATAGAGCTTTACATCAAGGACTACTGCGAATATGCCGTGCCCAATTTCAGCCTGTGCGGATATGAAAGGATAACTCTTGCAGCAGACGAGGAGCGCACCATAGAGATACCCGTGGCTGACAGAGCCTTTACCGCCGTGGACGATGAAGGTCACAGGGAGCGCTTTGGCACAAGGTTCACCCTCTATGCGGGGACTCACGCCCCCGATGACCTTTCCTGCACTCTGAGCGGCACATCCTGCGCCCGCACAGAGATCACATTCTGACACATGAAAAAAAGCCGCTGCTTACGGTGACAACGCAAGCAGCGGTTCGCTTTTCGGCTATTTCTGCGCTATCCCCTTCATTGTCAGGGATATGCGCTTTTTCTTTGTGTCTACCGAGAGCACCTTGACCTTTACTATCTGGCCTACCTTCACCACATCAAGGGGGTGCTTCACGAATTTGTCGGAAAGCTGTGAGATGTGTACAAGGCCGTCCTCGTGGACACCAATGTCCACAAAGGCGCCGAAGTCTATGACATTGCGCACGGTGCCCACCAGCTCCATGCCTTCCTTCAGGTCGGACAGCTCCATGACATCGGCGGAGCGCATAAGGGGTGCGGGCAGGTCGTCACGGGGGTCACGGCCGGGCTTTACCAGCTCCTTTATTATGTCCTGCAAAGTGGGTACCCCCGCCCCGGAAAGCTGCGACAGCTTTTCAAGACCTATCTTCTTTGCCCTTTCGGGGAGCTCGCCCACCTTGCCCACATCTGCAAGGGTGTAGCCGCATTCTTCAAGGAGGAGCTTTGCGGGACCGTAGCTTTCGGGGTGTACCCCTGTGTTGTCAAGGGCATTTTTCCCGTCACGCACACGCAGAAAGCCTGCACACTGCTCATATGCCTTGGGGCCCAGCTTTGCCACCTTTAAAAGCTGTTTGCGGTCGGTGAAGGAGCCGTTTTCCTCACGGTAGGTGACGATGTTCTTTGCAACGGTCTTGCTGATGCCTGAAACATAGGACAAGAGGGAATATGATGCGGTGTTCAAATCTACTCCCACGGAGTTCACACAGTCCTCCACCACACCCGACAGCGCCTCATCCATGCGGGCGGCGGGCATATCGTGCTGATACTGTCCCACACCTATGGCCTTGGGGTCTATCTTTACAAGCTCCGCTAAGGGATCCTGGAGCCGCCTTGCAATGGACACAGCCGAACGCAGGGATGCATCGTATTCGGGGAATTCCTCTGCTGCCAGCTTTGAGGCGGAATACACCGATGCCCCCGCCTCGGACACCACCATGTATGCCACATTTTTGTCACCTGTCTTGCCGATGAGGGCGGCGGCAAACTGCTCTGTCTCTCTTGATGCGGTGCCGTTGCCTATGGCAATGGCGGTGACACCGTATTTTTTGATCATGCCGCCTATTATGCGCTCAGCGGCAGCGGTATCCTTCCTGGGGGGAGTGATGTAGATGATGCAGGTGTCAAGCACCTTGCCTGTTTCATCCACCACGGCGCACTTGCAGCCGTGGGCATAGCCCGGGTCAAGCCCCAGTGTCACCTTGCCCTTGATGGGGGGCTGCATAAGGAGCTGCCTTAAATTCTCCGAAAAGAGCTTGATAGCTCCCTCCTGTGCCTTTTCGGAAAGGGCACTCCTCACCTCACGCTCCACGGAGGGGAATATAAGGCGTTTGTAGCTGTCGGCTGCGGCGGCGCACACAAGCTCGGAGCAGGAACTCTCACCCTTGACAAAGCGGCTTGTCACCGCCCTTTCCCCCGCACCCTCCGGCAGAAGGATAGTGACCTTCAGGAGCTCCTCCTTTTCACCTCTGTCAATGGCAAGGACCCTGTGGCCTGCGATCTTCGAGACCTTTTCGGTGAAATCGTAATAGGTCTCGTAAACGCTCTTGTTCTCAGGATCTGCGGCGACACTGCGGACTTCTCCCACATCGTTTATCAGGCTGCGAAGATACTTCCTCATGTCCGCATTGTCGGAAATATCCTCTGCAATGATGTCCATAGCCCCCTTGATGCAGCTTTGGGCATCGGGCAGCTCCTTTTGGGCATCTATGAAGCCCTCTGCGGCGGCACAGGGGTCTGTATCCGGGGACTGCTCCATTATAAGTGCAGCCAGAGGCTCCAGACCCTTCTCCCTTGCCACGGATGCACGGGTGCGACGTTTCTGTTTGTAGGGGAGGTAGATGTCCTCCACCTCCACCAGAGTCAGTGCCTTTTCAATGGCGGCGGCGATGTCCTCCGTCATCTTCCCCTGCTCGGTGATGGAGTTTGTTATCTCCTCCTTGCGCTTCTGGAGATTGCGCAGATATGTGAGCCTGTCAGCCAGCGTACGCAGCACAGTGTCATCCAGCGACCCTGTGACTTCCTTTCTGTATCGGGCAATAAAGGGGATGGTCTTGTCGTCGTCCATGAGGGCAACTGCATTGTCCACCTGTTCTTTCCTCAGCTTCAGCTCATTGGCAATCATCTGGTTGATATCCGTAAAAATCAGCTCCTGTTGATATGTCTCACGGCGCACCCGCAGGGCGCCTGTACATACGATTATACCACAACTTAGCCCCTGTGTCAAATCACGGCTCCGGGAGAGCGGAGGGCATCCCCGGAGGTCATGACCCCCTCCCATCCCCGATATACTGCTATTTTAAGAGAAAATGGAAATTTTTTTAAAAAAACATTTGCTATTTGAGAGTATATGTGTTATAATGTACAGTGTGTATATGCAGACAAAGACGAAGTGCTGATAAAGGATATGTCAGTCAGGATGCAGGCTGTTGCCATGTTTCTTGCTTCTTGCTTCTAATTCTTGCTTCTAATGGAGGATCCTCATGGGTAAAAATAAAAAGTCCACCGGCTCAAAGGCGTTCAATATAATAGAGGGTATAGTCATTGCCCTGCTCATACTGATGATAGCGTTCATGCTGTTTCTCTACTTCTCCTTCAGCAAGACAGGGGCGGCGCCCTCTGTCTTCGGATACAATATCTACTATACAAAGGCGGTGAATATGCAGCCTGCGGTCATGCCCGGCTCTGCGGTCATTGCCAGCAGAAAGCAGATAGATGAGATCAAGAAGGGCAGCATTATACTCTGCACCTCCGATGACAACACCATACTCACAAGAGTAACGGAGCTTCTGAATGAGGACGGCAGGCTCTACTACATCGTCCGCTTTGACACCGCCCGTGAGGACGATACCTTCAAGATACCCGCGGAGAACGTCATAGCAAAGGCGGTATATACCAGTGCTCCCCTGGGCGCTCTCCTGGGCTTTGCCACATCCACTCTGGGGATACTCCTTGTGATAATAATACCCAGCCTTCTCATAATCGTGCTGCAGGTGGTGAGGATACTTGGCATGAAGCGTGCCGAGGAGGATGCCCGCAGCCTTGACGACCTCACCGACTTCATGCGCAGCGAGGATCAGTACCCGGAGAATGTGTTCTTCAACGATGAATACACGGGACGCACTGAGGAAAACGGCCTGTACACCCTTGAGGCTGATTCAAAGGAAGTCACCTTCAGCGGCGGAGCTGTCTTTGAGGACACCCTCCCCGAAGCGTACAGCCCTGAGGCAGAGCCCTCCCCCGAAACACCTGCCGAGGACACCCCGGCGGCTGCCATTACAGCGGACAACTTCTTCGGCCTTGACACCCCCTCCGAAGAGACAGCTTCAGCGAAGGAGGAAAACATATTCTCCGAGTCCTTTGCAGAAGAGACTGCAAGCGAACCCTCCGATGAGAACGATGCATTCAGCTTCACCGCAAATACTGATATATTCGCAGAGGAGAAGGAAACTCCCGCATCAGGGGGCATGGGATTTGACATATTCAGCGGCAGCGATGACGAGAGAGCTGCGGAGCCTGCCCGGGCTGTCACCGATATATTCGTAGGCGCCGCAGGCGAAGCCCCCGCCGAGGAGGCGGCTGAGGCCGTAGGCGGAGACATATTCGCCGAGAAGGCTCCCGAAAGGCACAATCCCCTTTCCGATGCCTATCAGGACACCCTTGCACTCCTTGACGAAAAGGAACACGCCGCTGACACCGAGCCGGCGGAAGCAAAGGCTGCACCCTTCGGAGATGTGCTTTTCGGCGGCGGAGAGGAGCCGGCAGCTGAGGCAGTCACCGCCGAGCCGGATGTATTCTCCGGGGAAATGACACAAGAGACAGCAGGAGAGGTGCTGCCTGCGGACATCACAGCAGAGCCCCCCGTATCACAGCCCATGCCCGGAAATGCAGCGGAGTTCTCTGAGGTACAGGCGGAGCAGAGGGCGGAGGCTGCCCCTGCTGCACCTGTAAGGACGAAGAAAAAGAAGAAAAAGACCGGCACATCTGTGGAAGACCTTCTCAGCATGATAGACAACGACCTTAAATGAACGTGACGGCGAAAGCCGTTCCCGCCTTTATGACTGGAGTATGTTATGTTCGGTAAAAAGAAAGAATTGCAGGCAAAAACGGATCTCACCCCTTTAAAGTACATCGCTGAAAGCATACAGGCGGATCACAGGGAGCTTGTGACCCGTGAGGTGGAATCACTGGATGAGCTGCGCAAGATACAGGCATCCTTTGATGACGTGCTGGCAGCGGATGCCTCAGCAAAGGAAAAGCTGGGTTCCTTTTCAGGGCTTTTCCGTGAGGTGAGCGAGGCGGCGGAGAGCTTTGCGGATGTCAGGAACAATATCACAGCCGCTGTGACCAAGGCCAGAGGGGATATGGACAGCTTTGAGACCTCCGCACAGAACGTGCTGGGCAGCTTTGAGGAAATGTCCCACACCATAGAGCGGTTCAACGCCTCCGTGGAGAGGATATCCAGCTTTATCGACGGCATCACGGACATCGCCTCCCAGACCAACATCCTTGCCATAAACGCATCCATTGAGGCTGCACGTGCAGGTGAAGCGGGCATAGGCTTTGCTGTGGTGGCGCAGGAGGTAAAGCAGCTTGCGGACGAGATAAAGCGCCTTGCGGCTGCGGCTGATACAGGTCTGGAGGATGTGAACAACGGCACCCGCATGATAAATGACAGTGTGTCTGCGGTGCGTGCATCCATATCCGACGGCTACGAGAACGCCCGCTCTGCGGATAAGTCCTTTGCCCAGATATCCGAGGCGGTGACAGGCGCCGACGAGGTGCGTGAGCGGATAAAGAAGGCATCTCATCTTGCAGGGCGTGAGCTTGAAAGTGTTGATATGAACTTCTCTCAGCTTGAAAACAGCTACAGCCTCGTAAGGCAGCACATAGAAGCCGCCAACGACCTTGGCACCACCAAGGGGATATACTTTGACAGCATAGACAATATGTGCGGCCAGATAGTCCCCTTCACGGAAAGCGTGACACAGGCGGGCTGACGGCAAATTACAGATTCGGACAGTGTATGTATGGAATACTTTTTTTCTGATGATTTCGATGTTATAGTGGTGGGAGCCGGACACGCCGGGGTAGAGGCCGCACTTGCTGCGGCACGCCTTGGTGCAAGGACGGCTCTTTTTACCATCTCACTGGATGCCATAGCCAATATGCCCTGCAACCCCTCCATAGGCGGCACGGCAAAGGGGCACCTTGTGCGTGAGATAGATGCTCTCGGGGGACAGATGGGCAAAAGTGCCGATGCCTGCTTTATACAGAGCCGTATGCTCAACCGAGGCAAGGGGCCTGCGGTACATTCCCTGCGTGTCCAGGCGGACAGGGTCATGTACCACAATCACATGAAAAGGGTCTGCGAGGAGCAGCAGGGGCTTTTCATCAAGCAGGCGGAGGTAGCAGGCATCACCCTGAACGGTGATAAGACCGCAGTTACAGGGGTATACACCACCCTCGGGGCAAAATACGGGGCGAAGTGTGTCATAATCGCCACAGGCACCTATCTGGGGGGCATGATACACGTAGGCGAGATATCCTATGCATCAGGCCCCGACCACACCCTGCCCGCCACACACCTGACAGAGAGCCTTGCAGAGACGGGGCTTTCCCTGCGCCGCTTCAAGACAGGCACCCCCTCACGGGTACACAGGCGCAGCATAAATTTTGATGCCCTGGAGCGGCAGGACGGGGACGAGGATATACAGCCCTTCTCCTTTGAGACACCAAGGGAGGGGCTTAAAAACAAGGTATCCTGCTACATCGCCTACACCAACGAGGAAACTCACCGCATAATCCGTGAGAACATCGGCCGCTCCCCCATATACTCGGGGCGGATACACGCCATAGGCCCCAGATACTGCCCCTCCATAGAGGACAAGATCATGCGCTTTGCGGACAGGCAGCGGCACCAGCTTTTCATTGAACCTATGGGGCTTGATACGGATGAATTCTATCTTCAGGGAATGTCCTCCTCTCTGCCGGAGGATGTGCAGACAGCCTTCCTGCGCAGCATAAAGGGGCTGGAGAACGTGGAGATAATGCGCAACGCCTATGCCATAGAGTACGACTGCGTTGACCCCCAGGAGCTGTCCCACACCCTTGAATGCAAGCGGATAAGGGGGCTGTACGGGGCAGGGCAGTTCAACGGCACCTCCGGCTATGAGGAGGCTGCCGCACAGGGGCTCATAGCGGGGATAAATGCCGCAAGGAGCGCACAGGGGAAGAAGCAGATAAGCCTTTCCCGCTCCTCCTCCTACATAGGCACCCTCATTGATGACCTGGTCATAAAGGGTGTCAGCGACCCCTACCGCATGATGACCAGCCGCAGCGAGTACAGGCTCATACTCAGGCAGGATAATGCGGATGAAAGACTCACTCCTCTGGGGCACGACATAGGGCTCATATCCGATGAGCGGTACGAGGGCTTTCTTAAAAAGCAGGAGCAGATAAACAACGAGATAAAGCGGGTACAGACTGCGGTCATAAGACCCGGTGAGGAACTCAATGAAATGCTCACCCAAAAGGGGAGCGCCCCCATATCGGAGCCTGTAAAGGAAGCGGCTCTTATAAAGCGCCCCGGAGTAGGCTACGATGATGTCATGCGCTTTGATGAGAATGCCCCTGCCCTTTCCTACGAGGTAAGGGAGCAGGTAGGGCTGAAGATAGAGTACGAGGGCTACATCTCCCGCCAGCTTGCGGACATAGAGCACATGAAGAAGCTGGAGGAAAAGCGCCTTCCTGCTGACATCGACTACACCAAGGTCAAGGGCTTGAGCCTTGAAGCGGCTGAAAAGCTGAACAGGATACGCCCGGACAACATCGGTGAGGCAGGGCGCATATCAGGGGTATCTCCGGCGGATGTGGCGGTGCTTATCATAATGAATAATGCACAATGAAATGAAGAATGAATAGCTTGTTTGCTTCTTTGGCAGCCGGAGTACAAGTGTACAGTGTACAATGTACAGTGTACACTCGGATTGCCCTCGTTACTAAAAAGGGAAAAAAATGACTAAGAAAGATCTGGAGCGCACCATAAAGGCAGGGGATGCCGGGGGCGTGTACTTTATATACGGCACGGATGCCTATACTGTGGGGGAGCTTGCCCATGCGCTGCGGGACAGCGTTGTGAGTCCCGATGAGCGCACCTTCAATCTCCACGAGTATCAGGCGAAGGAAATGGACATTGATGAGGTCATAGGCTCCTGTGAGGCTCTGCCCATGTTCGCCGAGCGGGTGTGTGTCACCGTGTGCGACCTTGACCTTGAGACCCTTCGCATATCGGACAAGCTGAAGCCCCTGTACAAGGAGATAGAGGAGCTGCCCGACACCACGGTGCTCATCTTCTACACCGATGCGGCGGATCTGTGCGCCGGCAAGAAAAAGCCCACGGACAAGAACAAGCGTATGCTTGACAAAATAGCCAAGTCGGGGAACGTGATAGTCTGCGACAAAATGACCTCCGGTGAGGCTGCAAGGGAGATAGAGGCAAGGGTCAGGGGAAACGGCGGCAGCATAACACGCTCTGCGGCAAGCCTTATCTACACCCGCTGTGTGTCGGATCTGCGCACCGCCATGAACGAGGCGGACAAGCTGTGTGCCTACACCGACAGCATAACCGAAGCGGATGTGGCAGCGCTCACCCCGGAACAGGATGACACCAAGGTCTACGCCCTGACGGATGCCATTGCGGCAGGCGACAGGGAAAGGGCTGTCAGCTGCTTCGGCAAGCTGATGGAGAGCCGCACGGATCCCATATATCTGCTGTACATCATCACAGGCAGCATAAACGACATCTACAAGGCAAAGCTGGCACAGCTGGGGGGGCGCACCAAGGCGGACTACATGAACGACTGCGGCATACCCAAGGTTTTTGCCTTCAAGGCGGACAATGCCTTTTCTGCGGCATCACGGGCGGACATCAGCCGTTTGCGCCGTGCGATGAAAATACTCAGCGACACGGACATTGCGGTAAAATCGGGGGCTCTCCCGGACATCGCCATAGAAGAAGCGATAATAAAGATAATGTAGGATCAGGAATGAAGAATGAAACGTTCTGGCGGGACTTTTGGCTGGCTGCTCCCCTCATTGACTGCTGCACCTGGGCTTTGCTGTCAGCTGTTCCCTTGCCTGATTTCTTGCTTCTTGCTTGACTTTTTTGTGCAAATGTGCTATAATTCTGACATGGACTTTAACAGGGCGCTGACCCTGTGATATACATAAAGGGGGTGCAGGGCGTGAACAAGACCAAAAGCTATAAGGTAGCCGTGGGCGGCGTTGTCTGTGCCCTGTGCCTTACACTTATGTTCCTGACGGGGGTGTTCCCCCTTCTCAATATTGCCATACCCATATATGCGGGTGCCATGATGATAGTGGTAGCCCACGAGGTCAGCAGCGCCTGGGCGTTTGCGGCATACTTTGCGGTGTCCCTGCTGTCGTTGTTTCTGACCCCGGACAAGGAAGCATCAACGCTTTTTATCTTCTTCTTCGGGTACTATCCCATACTCATGCCCTATCTGCGGAAGATAAAGCCCCTGATACTGCGGGTCATAGTGAAGTTTGCCCTTTTCAACGGGGTGATGATAGTATGGTACAAGGCCATCACCTTTGTCATGGGTGTGTATGACTTCCTTGGTAATTTCCGCATACTGGGGCAGTATTTCCTTGTGGGTGTGTTTGCCTTCATCAACCTTGTGTTCATGCTGTACGACTACACTATCACATCCATTGAGGAGCTTTATGTGGAGTGGTTCCGCCCCACATATTTCGGAAAGAAGAGAAAGGAAAAGGGTGAGCCCCGGCAGGCAGATGCCAAGGGCTGAAAACAGGATATGAGGATACGTCGCAAGAAGTGGGCACGCCCTGAGCTGGCCGAATGCCCCTATTATACAGATAATACGGAGGATATGGCGGGGAAATGGCGGCAGCTCTTTCCCCATCCCGAGAGGGAGCTGTATCTTGAGGTAGGCTGCGGGAAGGGTCACTTTGCCGCCGCCCATGCCCTGAGATTCGGGGACATAAACATAATAGCCGCAGACATAAAGGCGGATATGCTGGGTGTGGCAAGGCGCAATATCGAGAGCATATTCGCCGAGGCAGGACACACCAATGACAACCTATACCTTGCCTGCTTCAATGTGGCGGACATTTCCCGCTTCATGGGAGCCGAGGACAGGATAGGCCGCATATACATAAACTTCTGCAACCCCTGGAACAGGGGCAAGCACAACAAGCGCAGGCTTACCCACCCCAGGCAGCTGATGCAGTACAGGCAGATACTTGTGCCGGGGGGAGAGATACACTTCAAGACCGATGACGACACCCTTTTTGCGGATTCCCTTGAATACTTCGCAGAGTGCGGCTTTGAGCCCCTGCTTGTTACATATGACCTTCATTCCGAGGGCATTGCCGATTCCTTCCCCACGGAGCATGAGCGTATGTTCTCCGAGGAGGGCATAAAGATAAAGTACGCCCGCATGAGAATGAAGGACATGGAGCAGCCATGATAAAGGAGCTGCTCTCCCCCGGGGAATGTGCTCGCTGTCGGGAATGCTGCGTGTTCGAGGCGGGAGAGGCCTTTGCCCTGCCTGTCATAACCGACAGGGTAAGGGACATATGCCGCAGGGAATTCCCCCTTGTGCGCTTTGCGGAAAGACCCGGGGGAGGATATATGTTCGATATCCGCAGCTATGCGGACGAAAACGGTCTGTGCCCCTGTCCGGTGCTGACCCCGAAAGGCTGTGCCCTTGGGGATGACAAGCCCTTTGAATGCAGCATCTTCCCCCTGCGTGTCTGCTCCGACGGGGACTATGCATATATCGTCCTTGACAGTGCCTGTCATGTTATGGAAAGCAAGGACACCAACGTGATAAAGGAATATCTCCGTGGCGGAAAAGGGGAGAGAATAGTGAAGGAAGCGGCAGAAACAGGCTGCATACGCCCCTTCCCCTGTGATCGCAGCATCATTTTATACAAAGGAAAGACGGAACATGAGAATAATCAAGCCAGGCTTTGAATATGTCAGCGCACCGGACGGGGCAACAGCCCTGCGCAATATAGAGATGTGCGGGCGCACCTGCTACAAGAGCGAGGACAAGATGACCGAGGAGAGCGCCGCCCGCTTTATTGCAATGATAATCAAATCCGGGCACACAAGCGTGCTCGAGCACGAGAAGGTCACTGTAAAGATAGTCTGCGACAGGGGCGTCACCCACGAAATAGTGCGCCACAGGATGGCAAGCTACAGCCAGGAGAGCACCCGCTACTGCAACTACTCCAAGGACAAATTCGGCAATGAACTGACATTTATCGAGCCCTGCTTCCTTGAAAGGGGCACGGAGCTGTACTCCATATGGGAAAAGGGGTGCAGGGATGCGGAGGAGAACTACTTTGCCATGATAAAGGCTGGTGCCAAGGCGGAGGAGGCACGCTCCCTCCTGCCAAACTCCATAAAGACGGAGATAGCCGTTACAATGAACTTCCGTGAATGGCGGCACTTCTTCGGCCTGAGACTGTCCTCCCGGGCACACCCCCAGATGAGGGAGATAGCCCTCATGCTCTTTGAGGACATGAAGAGCCGTTATCCTGTTATCTTTGACGACATAAAGGCGGAGTGAACATGAACATAGCCATAGACGGGCCTGCGGGAGCAGGGAAATCCACCATAGCACGGGCGGCTGCAAGGAAGCTGGGCTATATCTACGTGGACACAGGGGCGCTGTATCGGGCTGTTGCCTGTGAGTGCCTTTCAAGAGGAATAGACATAAAGGACACGGCTGCCGTAGAGGCGGCACTTCCCGGTATACGCCCCTCCCTTGCCTTTGCGGACGGAGAGCAGCACGTACTGGTAAACGGCAGGGATGTGAGCGGGGAGATACGCACCCCCGAAATATCCATGGCAGCATCCGCCGTATCTGCCATACCCGCTGTAAGGCGGTTCCTGCTTGACACCCAGAGGGATATTGCCGCAAACAACGACGTTATCATGGACGGGCGGGACATAGGCACGGTCATACTGCCAAATGCCCAGGTGAAGATATTTCTCACCGCCTCCCCGGAGGAAAGGGCGAGACGGCGCTGCAAAGAGCTGGAAGAAAAGGGAACACCTCAGCCCTTTGAGGAAGTGCTCAGGGACATAAAAAAGCGTGACCACGACGACATGACCCGGAAGGAAGCCCCCTTGAAACAGGCTCCCGATGCGGTGCTTGCGGATACCACCGACCTTGACCTGGAGGGTGCCATCGCACTTGTAACGGGCATTATAGAGGATAAGACATGAACGCATTTGTAAGATACGTTGTCATAGGCGTGTACAAGCTGTTCTACAACTTCAAAATAGAGGGCTGGGAGAACGTCCCCAAGGAAGAGCCTGTGATAATCGCCTGCAATCACCGCAGCTATGCGGATCCCGTGCTTGTCACCATGCCCATGAGGCGGCCTGTCACCTACATGGCAAAGGAGGAGCTGTTCAAAAACAAGCTCTTTGCCTGGTTCATACGGGGCCTTGGCGCATTCCCCATAAGGCGGGGCGCAGGGGATATGGCTGTCATCAACGACTGTGCGGACATACTTGCAGGGGGCAAGAACCTGGTCATCTTCCCCGAGGGCACCAGACAGAAGGAAAACAAGGTGGGCAGGGGGAAGACAGGCGTTGCCATGATAGCAGGGCTGTCAGGCGCTCCCGTGCTGCCCATGGGGATAGTATTCGAGGGGGAAAAGCTGGGGCTTTCCTTCCGCAAGAAGCTGCGCCTTCGCATAGGTAAGGTCATCTCCCCGGAGGAACTGGCAGTGGACGTAAACGACCACTCCACCATGAGGGCTGCCAAAAAGCGGATTATGGCGGCGATAACGGAGCTTGTGGAGGGCACCCCCGGTGAGGCGCTCCCCGCAGAAGGCACCGGAGACAGCGGACAATGAGCAGCATCACCGTTGCCAAGACCGCCGGCTTCTGCTTCGGTGTGGACAGGGCGGTAAAGCTTGCCTACTCCGAAAAGGGGCGCTGCTGCACCTTAGGCGAGATAATCCACAACAAAAGCGTCACCGACGATCTGGCAGCCAAGGGCGTGCGGATAATAGACGACCCCTGTGAGGCACAGCCGGGGGAAAGGGTGATAATCCGCTCCCACGGTGTGGGCAGTGATGTGTACAGGCGGCTTTCGGAGCTTGGCATCGACTACGATGACGGCACCTGTCCCTTTGTCCGCCGCATACAGAAGATCGTGGAAAAATGCACCGCCGAGGGCACCCTTGTGGTTATTGTGGGGGATGCAGACCACCCGGAGGTGCAGGGAATAGCCGGACACGGCGGGGATAATGTCACCATAATCCCCGATACAACGGCACTTGCGGCATATTTGAAAAATATTTGTAAAAAATGCAAAAAAAAGGTTGCAATTATGCCGCAAACGACGTATAATATAAATGTGTGGCAAAAATGCCGTGAGATAGCCGAGGGTTTCCCCGGTGCCGAGGTGTACGATACCATATGCCGGGCAACAGGGGACAGACAGACCGAGGCGCAGGCTCTGGCACAGACCTGCGACGTGATGATAGTCGTGGGGGGCATAAACAGTGCCAACACAAGGCGGCTGTATGAGATATGCAGGGCGCACTGCGGGCAGACCTTCTTCATACAGGAGGCAGCAGACATTGATGTGATGATACCCTCGGGTATTTTGCATAAGGGTGATCTTCGGATAGGGATCACCGCCGGTGCATCAACGCCGGCACATATAATCAAGGAGGTACGAAACCACATGAGCGAGAAAATTTTAGATGAGGACTTTAACTTTGAGGAGGAGCTTGACGCTTCTTTTAAAAGAATATATACCGGTAACAGGGTGAAAGGAACAGTTGCGGCCATCGGCAATACAGAAGTCGTTGTTGACCTGGGCGCAAAGCAGTCGGGTTATATTCCCATCGACGAGTTCACTGACGATCCTGACGGTGAGATGGTTAAAGTCGGCGACGAGGTAGAGGCTATCGTTGTAAAGATCAACGACACCGAGGGCACTGTATCCCTCTCCAAGAAGAGAGTGGATGCAATGAAGGGCTTTGATGACATCATCAAGGCTTCCGAGGAGGACAGCATCCTTGAGGGCACTGTATCCGCAGTGGTCAAGGGCGGCGTCATCATCATGTACAAGGGCGTAAGGATATTCATCCCCAAGTCTCAGGCTACTGTACGCAGGGATGAGGATCTTGAGAAGCTGGTAAAGACCGTGCAGAAGTTCAAGATCATTGAAGTAAATGCACAGAGGAACAGAGCCGTAGGCTCCATCAGACAGGTGCTTGAGGCAGAGCGCAAGGAAGCTCAGGCCAAGTTCTGGGAAACCGCAGAGGTAGGCGATGTATACAAGGGCGAGGTAAAGAGCCTCACATCCTATGGTGCATTTGTTGACCTGGGCGGCATCGACGGCATGGTACACATCTCCGAGCTCTCCTGGGACAGGATCAAGAATCCCGCAGAGGTCGTAAGCGTTGGGGATATCCTGGAGGTATACATCAAGGAGCTGGATCCCGAAAAGGGACGCATCTCTCTTGGCTACAAGAGAGAAGAGGACAATCCCTGGGTGAAGTTCACCAACGAGTACTCCGAGGGTGACGTTATCACAGGCAAGGTAGCATCCATCACACCCTTCGGTGCATTTGTAAGGATCATACCCGGCATTGACGGCCTTGTTCACATCTCCCAGCTTGCCGACAGAAAGGTGGGCAACGTCAAGGAGGTCGTAAACGTAGGCGATGAGGTATCTGCAAAGATAACCGAGATCGACGCTGACAAGAAGAGGATCAGCCTCTCCATGAGAGCACTTCTTGAAAACTCCGGCGAAGACGCAGCAGAAGAAGAATAACCAACAAAACTATCCGAACGGGGGGTGGGGGCATGGCTCCCATCCCCCGCTTACTATATACCGATGTACTGCGGGGAAGAATATGAACACACAATCCGAAAATGACATCTTTGCCCTTGACATTGGCACCCGTAATGTGGTGGCAATGCTGTGCCGAAACGAGGGGGACTGCTTTGAGGTGCTGGAATACGTCAGCGTTCCCCACAGCACCCGCTCCATGGCGGACGGTCAGATAGAGGATATAGGCCTTGCGGCACAGACGGTGTCGAAGGCTGTGGCGAAGCTGTCGGAAAAGACGGGGCTCAGCTTTGAAAGGGTATGCCTTGCAGCCGCAGGGCGCTCCCTTGTGACCCACTCCGACCGTGCGGAGCAGTCTGTTGACCCGGAAAAGAGCATCACCGCCGCAGATGTGAAGAGCCTGGAGCTGCAGGCGGTGTCACAGGCGCAGGACAGCCTTTCCGGGGAGAACTCCGCTGTGAGATACTACTGCGTAGGACACAGTGTCACATCCTATACCCTTGACGGCTACCCCATCAGCAACCTTGAAGGCCACAGGGGGGAGAACATAGGGGTGCAGGTCATTTCCGCATTTCTGCCCTCCACGGTGGTGGAGAGCCTGTACGAGGTGGCAAAGCGGTGCGGGCTGACCGTTTCGAGCCTGACACTGGAGCCTATGGCAGCAATGAGTGTGATAATCCCTCCGGAGTTGCGGCTGATCAATGCGGCTCTTGCGGATATAGGGGCAGGCACTGCGGATATTGCCGCCGCAAAGGATGGCAGCATCATAGGCTACCGCATGGCGACTGTGGCAGGGGATGAGATAACCGAGGAGATAGCCCGCCGCTTCATAGTGGATTTTGACACCGCAGAGCGCATAAAGACATCCTCCGATGAGAGGATAGAATTTACGGATATTTTAGGCTTTGAGCACACCATAGACCGCAGTGAGGTGGAGGCTGCCGTAAAGGACACCCTTGAGGAGCTGGCAAGGGCTGTATCCGAGGGGATACTCTCCGCAAACGGGGGCACTGCCCCGGCGGCTGTGTTCTTAGTTGGAGGCTCCGGGCATCTGAAAGGGCTTTGCAGTGCAGTGGCACAGCACCTTGGTATGTCGGAGAACCGTGTTGCCGTGGGCGGTGTTAACATAAAGAGAAAGATAGCCATGGGGGACAGGGGCGTTATCAGCGGCATAGACCCCTTGCTTGTCACCCCTGTGGGCATAGGCATAACATCCGCAGAGCACACAGGCTATGACTTTACCACAGTCACCCTCAATTCCCGGAAGGTGAGAATGCTTGACACCCGTGATGTAAAATGCGGGCAGCTTTTGCTGTCAGCCGGGTGCCGCACGAATGACATAATCGCAAGGACAGGGCGGGGACTTGTCTTTACCGTAAACGGAGAACGGCGCAGCATAAGGGGCGAAGCAGGCATACCTGCTGTCATAACCATAAACGGAGAGCCTGCCTCCCTGGAGCATCCTGTCCATGCAGGGGATGAGATACTCTTTACCCCGGCAGTGACGGGGAAGAACGCCTCCGTCACCATAGCGGACATTGCGGGGGATACGGATGTGTTCCCTGTGTACGTGGACGGGGCGAAGTACTTTTTCGGCATAACCGCTGTGGTGAACGGCAGGGCGGCACAGCCGGACAGGGCAGTGCAGAGCGGCGATGAAATAGAGATAAGCGTCACATCCACCCTTGCGGAGCTTCTGGATATTTTGCCCCCGGAGTACCATGGCAGGACATTCACAAAGGGGGGGCGGCACCTCGAGCCGGGGTATCTGCTGGACAGCGGTGACAGGCTTGTGAGCCACGCACCCCAGACATCTATGGCACCGGCGGCGGAGGAAGCCCACGAGCCGGAGGCTCTGCCCCCGGAGAAGGACACATCAGCGGCGGGGGATAAGCCCTTTACCGTCATCCTCAACGGCGTTCCCACAGCCCTTGAAGGGAATAAGGACGGCTCCGGGCACATATTCCTGGAGCTTATGGCAATAGCGGATATAGATACATCGTCACCGCCTCCGGGAGGGAATATGCTCCTTAAAATAAACGGCCGTGATGCGGCGTTTATGGATCCCCTAAACGACGGGGACGAGGTAATTATCAGGTGGGATGAGTGACAAAGGTCACCGTGTTTGAAAAGGAGTGCATCATGTCTGGTTTGAGCATAATGAGGACAGTATCTGATCACGGCATACTGCGCTGTGACAGCCGGAACAGGATATTCGGCACGGCTGACCCCGGGCAGAGTGTGAAAATGCGCCTGTCCCGCAGGGGTGAGGTCATCTTTGAGGGGAGCACACAGGCTGAAACAAACGGCAGGTGGGAGATGTATCTTCCACCTGTCAGCGCCTCCTTTGACCCCTGTGAGCTGTGTGTTTCGGCAGGGGATGAGCAGCTTACAGTCACCGACCTGCTGTTCGGGGAGCTGTTCCACATCAGCGGCCAGTCCAATATGGAGCTGCCTGTGTACCGCACCATAGACCCATTTGACCCCCATACCCCCAAGGAGAACAGGTATATAAGGGAGTTCCGTGTGCCTGTGACCCCCACCTTCGGGGAAAATGAAGAGTATGAGGACTTTCAGGGAGGCTCGTGGGAATGTGCCGTGGGAGAGCCCCTTATGCAGATGAGCGGTGCGGGGGTGTACTTTGCTCAGACACTGTTCGAGAGTTATGATGTGCCCATAGGGCTCATCAACACAGCCGCAGGGGGCGCACCCGTGGAATCCCGCCTGCCCTGCTCCATACTGCGCTCCTTCGGGAAATACGACTCCTTCCTTGATGAGTGTACCCGCCCCGGCTACATGGAGGCCACTACCGAGAAGGACAGGGAGAAATACCGCCTGTGGTGTGAGGATATGGAGAGCCGGGATGAGATATCCGGGCAGATATTCAGCCTTGATGACCTTCAGGGGAAATGTGAGATACCCTTCTATTTCAGGGAGGATGAACGGTTCAGGGGCTTTTCAGGGCGGGTGTGGTTCAGAAAGACCTTTGTCATCCCCGATGATGCCAAGCTTGATGGGGATGTGCTGCTGTCCCTCGGTGTAATGACGGATGCGGACATTGTGTATGTAAACGGGGCAAAGGTGGGGGAAACGGGCTATATGTACCCCCCCAGACTTTATGACATTCCCGCAGGGGTGCTGAAATACGGTGAGAATACTGTCCTTGTGCGACTTGAGGTGCGCACAGGCAACGGCGGCTTTGTCAAGGGAAAGCGCTACTGCCTTAAAGCAGGGGACAGGATAATTGACCTTTCCGGCGAGTGGGAGTATGCAATTGCCGCAGAGGCACCTTATCTGGAGCCTGATGTGTTCTTCCAGGGGCTGCCCCTCTCCATGTATGCCGCCATGACCGCCCCCACCTTTAACCTTAACTGCACAGGGCTCATCTGGTATCAGGCGGAGTCCAACGGCAACTGGGAGGATTATCCCGCCCTGTTTGCCGCCTTTGTGGAGATGTACCGCAGTCGGTGCGGCTATGATATACCTGTGGTGTTCGCACAGCTGCCCAATTTCGACGACCCTTCGGGGGGGATACCCGACGAGAGCTGGTGCCATATCCGTGAGGCGCAGCGCAGCTGCCTTGCCATACCCGGCACTGCCATGACCGTGAACATTGACATTGGCGAATCCAACGACCTTCATCCAAGAAATAAGTGGGACGTGGGTAGGCGCCTTGCCTATGCCGCACGGAGGCTCATATTCGGGGATGATGTAAAGGAAAGCGCCCCTGTAAGTGCCGCCGTCACAGGGCAGGGGGAGCTGCTCCTCACCCTCACCAACAGCGGCAGCCTTGCCGCAAGGCGCACCCCCATGAAGGGCTTTGCGGTAACAGATGAAAAGGGTATTTCCCATCCCGCCTGCGGCGTGTTGTGTGAAAATGGGGTCACAGTGTCCTTTGACAAGGGGATCTCCCCTGTTTCGCTGCGGTACCTGTGGGAAAATGACCCGGATATGGCGGAGCTGTACTGCGGTGAGCTGCCTGTCACCCCCTTTGAGCTGCCTGTTGACCCGGTGTGATCCCGTCCGCAATTTCCACTTGATTTTACGCAAGTATTGACTTGATGAAGGGCGTTTTTTCGTTTATAATGTACAAAACAACTGAAAGGAGTCTCCAATAATGGATTCTATGTTCCGCTCCCAAGGAATGAGGATAATTGCGGCAGCGGCGGCTGTGATGTGCATGATGTCCGCCTGCGGGAAAAGCACCGATGCAGGTACAGCCCCCTCCACGGAGGAAACGGCTGTACAGGCGGAGGAAGAGCTCTTTGACGAAAGTCTGTATGAGGACAACACGGAAATGATCCCCCTTGAGGATCTGAAGATAGTTTCCTTCTTCACCTTTGAGGAGGATGACATATCAGCCTTTTCAAACCGTGGGGACAGGGATACCACTGTGCTGTCCGTCACCGATGAGTTTGCAAAGGGGGGCAAGAAAGCCCTTGCTGCCACAGGGCGCACGGAGAGCTGGAACGGTCCTGCCCTGAAGCTGGACGGACTTTGCGAGCCCTATGAGGAATACCTCATCAGTGCGGCAGTGATGACAAGGGAGCACAGCCCCGTCACCATGAGCCTTCAGTACACCGATGAGAGCGGCGAGACCATATACACCAACCTTGCCAGAAGAAAGGGCACGGACTGGCTCACCTTCACCCAGGTAAAGGTCTCCTACTCCGAGGGCATGAAGGATGTGTACATCTACTTTGAGGGAGGTACGGACGACATGTTTGTGGATAATCTCAACATTGCAAAGATGCCCTCTGCCAATATAGAAAACGACCTTGTGTCCCTGTCGGAGCTGTTTGCCGATGATTTCAGGGTGGGGACTGCCATAACCCCCGCCGATATGTCCTCAAGAGGGGTCATGGCACTTACTGAGAAGCATTTCTCCGCAAGCCTTACCTGCGGCAATGAAATGAAGCCCGACTATGTGCTTGACCATGATGCCACCATTGCCTACTTTGAGGAGACAGGGGACGACGAGACCCCGAAGGTGAGCTTTGAAAAGGCAAAGCTCGTTCTTGACTACGCAAGGGAGAACAATATCCCCATGCGTGTACACACCCTTGTGTGGCATTCACAGACACCCACATGGTTTTTCAAGGAAAACTGGGATATGTCCGGGGAATGGGTGTCCGCCGACAAAATGACCCGCCGGATGGAGAACTACATCAAGGCATACTTTGAGGAGCTGACCTCACTCTATCCCGACATCGACTTCTATGCCTGCGACGTGGTAAACGAGGCATGGATGGAGGACGGAAAGCCCCGCAAGCCCGGCTGTCGTGAGGAACAGGGGGAGGCTGCCTCCTGCTGGGTGCAGGTCTACGGTGACAATTCCTTTATTGAAAAGGCATTCACCTATGCGAGAAAGTACGCCCCCGAGGGCTGCAAGCTCTACTACAACGATTACAACGAATACATGGACGTGAAGATGAACGCCATATACACCATGGCGGAGGATCTCAAGGCAAAGGGGCTTATAGACGGCATAGGGATGCAGTCTCACCTGGATGTAAGAGGCGGCACGGATCCCTTCCCTTCCGTTTCCATGTACAACAGGGCTCTGGACAAGTACAGCGAATTAGGTCTTGACATACAGGTGACGGAGCTTGATGCCACTGTCACCGCAGGCACAGGCACCGATCTCTTTGAGGCTCAGGCTGAATATTACAAGGGCATAGTATCCGCCATCTACGACCACAGGGAGAACGTCTCCGCCCTTATCTTCTGGGGCATCACAGATGACAGGAGCTGGAGGGCAAACGGTCAGCCTCTGCTCTTTGACCGCACCTACAAGGCAAAGCCCGCTTTCTACTCTATCGCCGAAATAGTGGATAATGAATGATGATGCATAATGAAGTATGATCGTGTCAGCGTCAGTGTGCAGCCGGACAGTGATGCGTGCTTTATTCCATTGGCTGCATAAAGACCATGCTCATACAGAAGCGTTCAGCCACAGGATCTCCGGTTTAGAGCCGAATGTCCTGTGGCTTTCTATTGACAGTGCGGCAATGTCTTAATATGTTACTGACATTAACCGTGATCTGGAGGCATTATGAATAAACCAAGGTTTACTGTTGTGATACCTGCTCACAATGAGGAAAAGTATATAGGCAAATGTCTTCGTGCAGTGATCAGCGCATCTGAATATGTGAGGCCTGATACCGTAGAGATGATCGTTGTCGCAAACAGATGCACCGACAAGACCGTTTCGATAGCAAAGCACTATGGAGCAAGAGTTTTGATAAACGATGAAAAATGTATCGCTGCTATCAGAAATACAGGGGTAAGATCATCAAATGGTGAGATAGTTGTAACAGTAGATGCAGACAGCCTGATGACAAAGCACTCGCTTGCTGAGATAAGGGAAAAGCTTGAAAGCGGTAAATATATAGGCGGCGGCACTGTGCCGATGTTTGACAGGATGTCTGTGGGAATAGCTGTTTCATCACTTTATGTTGCAATCAATCTTTTGCCTGTTATGACAAAAAACGGCGGCTTCGTCAGTGGTGCCATGTTCTGGTTTTATAAGCGGGACTTTGAAGCTGTGAACGGATTTGATGCTGCCCTTATAAGTCTTGAAGATATGGATTTTGCTTTGCGGCTGAAAAAATACGGGAAGCGGAAAGGCAAGAAATACGGGACTCTGAAACATTCGTATGTTCTGACATCATCACGGAAATTCGATGAATTTGGTGACTGGTATCTTATTAAGGAGCGAAAACTGACAAAACGTATTTTCACCGGGAAAGACCGTCAGGCAGCGGATAGTTTCTATTATGATGTACGATAGATCCTGATCTATCTTAAGCAGCCGGATAAAGGCAGCCCCGAAGCGCTGTGAAACGCTTCGGGGCAAAACTGTTTATGGGTCAGTCATCAGATAGTGGAATTGTACACTCGCACAAGCGGCTCAATGCCCGTCGGAACGCTCCGTTATGGATCCTGCATCGTTCATTGTCTTGATATTGCCAGTGCCCTTATGAGGTTGATGCCCAGCATAAGGCATACTACGCTGATGCACACCAGCCACATGAGAGGATCCAGCTTCATGGCAGGGAAAAAGCACATCGCCGCTGTGTAGTATGCCGTGATGAGCAGTACGGATACACCGGCTTTGATGCCTGCCGCCCGTTCGGGGCGGGAGCCGAAGGTCTGCTTGTCATAGCCTGTGGCAACAAGCTCCAGGAGCCCTGTGAACAGGAACATCACCATGGAAAAGCCTAAAAACAGCGGGACATTGCGGTCTGTGCCGGGGGAGGAGAAGATCTGTATGTCCTGGGTGGTGCTGTCGTAGTCAAAGTCGTGCTGAACGATGTAATCCGTGTATACGCTCCTGATGGGGAAGCTGTACAGGAAGAGCACCCCCACGGCGATAAAGCATATGCAGTTGAGTACCGCAAAGGAGCGGGTGTCCTTTGTGGTAAGGAGTGTTTTCTCCTCATGGGGCTTTGCGGCAGGGTCATCCGGGGACGCCTTGTCTGCTGCGGCACCGAATACGGTGAGCATAAGGCATATAAGCGCAACGCCCGTAAGGGTGAAGGGAATGGCAGATGCAGAAAGCGCAGCTATTACACAAAGGGCGCAGATGCAAAACTGTGCAGTCCTTGCCACGCTGAGGGTGCGGCGCATATGAAGTGCGGTCATGGGGTAGGAGGAGGCGCGTTCTGCCGCCTTTAAAAGCTTGTCCCCCGTAAGACCAGTGTGCTTTGACAGCACCGTGAAGAATATCTTCAGCATGGTGCGGTAGGATACCATGTGGGAAAGGCATATCCACAGCATCACCGCCTGACCTGTACCCTGAATGAGGGGGATGTAGAAGTATCCGGAGCTGTATACACTGCTGTCAGTGGTGTAGAGCACGGAAAGTATGCCGGAAACTGCCGCAAGTGCTGCTGTTACCGCCCCTGCCCCGGACACATCGGAGAGCACTCCGGTAAAGCCGGGGTCAATTGCTTTTTCGTTAGCCTTGATAATGCTTCCGCTTATCCGGGCTCCCCTAAGGCACAGGGCGAGTATCAGCTGTGCAGCAAGGATGATGCAGAACACCAGTATCCCCGAAACGAGAACACCGTCCGCCCCCTCTGTCTTATGCAGCCGCAGGGAGAGCATATATCCGGCGGCCTGGGCACACAGCGCTGCGAAGGCGAGCACAGTATGGGGCTGGGCAATAGTATCCGCAATAATGGAGAGGGGGTTCTTCTCCTGAGTTGTGTTTTCAGTCATATTCTGCTCCTGAGAGTAGTATTTATAGGCATATAGCTATACATATCCATTATATATCATATGCCCCCCGATGTCAAGGCTTTTTTCGGGTCAAGGAGGGGGGAGGGGGATACATTCATAGTAAAATTTCCACAAACAAACATCAAAATTTACTGTTACTATTGACAAAGATGATAAATTATGCTATAATCTATACAAAGCCTGTGCCCCTGTTGGGGCGGCTGTAATGAGTATCCGACATGAGGGTGATAGCTTTGAACGATAAGAGCAAGGGGCTGCTTGATAGTATCGTAGCCGAAACAGTGGGCATCTGTGACCCCTGTCTGATATATCTTGTGTCCTCAAAGACCGGCACCGACGGCACATTAAAGTCGCTGAAGCTGTGCGTGGTCACGGATACGGCGGACAACAGCGCCGTGGAAAGGGCACTGCTGCTTGGTGTCAACAGCGACATCCCCTGCGACTTCATAGTCTACGGCAAGACCGAGTGGGATGAGCTTACGGACGATGACTGCACCTTTGCCTACAGGGTGGACAACGGCGGGGAGAAGCTATATGTCAAGGGGCAGTAAGAAGACCGACAGCAAGCGGTATTATGACTGGATATACCATGCGTGGATAGACCGCCTGTCCGCCGAGATGCTCAGACAGGACAAAAGGCTCTACGATGCGGCGGCATTCCACTGCCAGCAGTGCATCGAAAAGGGGCTCAAGGGGTATCTCCTCTACAAGTCACGGAAGCTCCTTGACGGCCATAACCTTACATGGCTGTGCAAGCAGGCGGCGATGCTGGATGAGAACTTCATCCAGTGGATAGATGAGAGCGCCGTGCTAAACCGCTACTATATTGAAACACGCTACCCCGCAGATATGCCCGACTACATAACCGCCGAAACGATAGAGCGGCTGATGTGCATGAGCGGGGAAATGCTGGAATTCATCTGCGATATAACAGGGTTCGACTTTGCAAGCTACCACAAGAGGGGCGCAAAGAAGACCCGCGGGAACGGAGCCGGCGAGTCCGAAAAGGTGCAGGGATCATGATCATCGACTTTCACGCCCATATCTTCCCGGACAGCCTTGCTCCGAGAGCCCTTGCCGCCCTTGTGAGGGGTGTGGACACATCCCCCATGGAGTTCAAGACTGCCCCCTGTACCGACGGCACCGAAAAGGGGCTTGTCCGTGACATGGACAAGGGGGGCATCAGCAGGGCAGTGCTGCTGCCTGTTGCCACAAAGCCTTCCCAGGCAGAGAGCATAAACAAGTGGGAGCTTGGCCTTGACAGCGAAAGGCTCATCCCCTTCGGGGCACATTTCCCGGGGGCAGACAGCCCCGCACAGCTTGAAAGGCTGAAAGAACAGGGCTTTCGAGGCATAAAGCTCCACGGTGAGTTCCAGGGCTTCTATGCGGACGATCCCCTTATCGTGGATGTGTGCCGCAGATGCGGCGAACTGGGGCTTATAGTGGTCTTCCATGCGGGCATGGACTACGAGGACTGCGAAAATGTGCGTGTGACACCGACCCGTGCGGCACGGCTCATGGATAAGCTGTCCCGGACAACGGTGGTGCTGGCTCATATGGGAGGCATAGGCTTCGAGGATGAGGCGGCACGGCTCCTTGCGGGAGCACAGGGGCTCATGGTGGATACCTCCTTTTCGGCGGGTAGGCTGTCGCCTTCCCATATGGGCGACCTTATCGCCGCATACGGAGCGGAGAATGTGCTTTTCGGCACGGATTCCCCCTGGAACAGCGGAACAGATTCAGCGGAGCTTATAGAAGCTGCCGGGCTGTCCTCTGAACAAAGGGAACTTGTTTTCCATAAAAATGCCGAAAGGCTGCTCCATTTGATGTCATAAATCCTACCAATGTGTTAAAGAACAGTTAAATTCCAAAAAAATCACGGCTTTTTGCACAATTTGCAATGTGGTAAATTGTATTTATTGTTAAAAAAGCTGCATATAGATTAATCAATTTGTTCAAAATACCATATTGTAAAAAGTGAGTATAAATGATATAATAATCTATATTAGAGTGCATATGTGTGAGCAAGGATGCGGATGCCTGCATATGTGTGCCGATATGATTTTATAGAAAGGTATTCGGAGGTGTCAGTTGAATGAAGACTTATATCTACACAGCTACCGACGTTCAGGGCAATACCGTCAAGAACCAGCGCATGAACGCGGAAGATGTTAATGACTTCCTTGACAAGATCCACGAAAAAGGGCTTTTCTGCTCGGACTATCGTGAAGCAAGGGGCAATGATAAGAAAAGTATTCATAAGTTCACTACCAAAGAGCTTGCTTACGACTGCCGTCAGATGTCGGCCATGATGACCTCGGGTCTTACCCTTGTAAAGACTCTTGACATCATGCAGCGTGAGCAGGAAAAGCCCGCAAACAAGCAGATCTATCGTGAGGTGTATGAGGAGGTACAGAAGGGTACATCCTTCTCGGAGGCCATCAAGCAGCAGGACGGCGCATTCCCCAATTTCTTCATTTCCATGGTGGAGGCCGGCGAGGCATCCGGTAACCTGGATATGGTAATGCAGAAGATGGAGAAGCAGTACGACAACGATGCCAAGCTCACCAACAAGGTAAAGTCGGCTATGATGTATCCTATGATACTTTGTATCCTCTGCGTGGCTATCGTTATCATCATGTTCACGTTCATCATGCCTACCTTCAAGGATCTGCTCACTGAAGAGGATATGCACGGCCTTACCGGTGCCCTCTTCGCATTCTCTGACGGATTCAAGAAGTTCTGGTGGCTCATACTCATTATTGTTATCGGTCTTGTGTTTGCCATAAGATACGCCCTCAAGGTGCCTGATATCCGTATTAAGTTCGACCAGCTCATCATCAAGATGAAGCCTGTTGGCCCCTTGGTAGTAAAGGTATACACCGCACGCTTCGGCTCTACCCTTGCTTCCCTGTATTCCTCCGGTATCCCCATGGTTGAGTGCCTTGCAAAGTCCTCCTCCATACTCAACAATATGTATGTCTCCAAGAAGTTTGAGACGGTAATAGACGAGGTAAAGCAGGGCGAACAGCTTTCCGCATCCATCCAGAGAACAGGCATATTTGAGTCTATGTTCGTATCCATCATCTACGTCGGTGAGGAATCCGGTGCACTTGACACCATACTCACGAAGTCCGCAGCCTTCTATCAGGAGGAATCCGACGAAGCTATCACCCGTCTGGTAGGCCTTATCGAGCCTGTCATGATCATCTTCATGGGTGTGGCTATCGGTACCGTTATCGCAGGTATCCTTCCCGCGATCTACAACTCTATGGGCAACATCTCCTGACAGATTGCAGGAGGAGAAAATAAACGCAGGGATTACCTGTGAATAATAATGTGAGGTGACGAGAATGCTTTCATTTGATATTACCGATAGACATATACGTATAGTACGTGGTACTGAGGGACGAGGCAGGATCAGAGTTGCATCTGCATCCACGATCGATCTTCAGGAAGGTCTTATCGTGAATGGTCATATAAAAGATATTCCCAAAATGGCAACCATCATCAACGACGAGCTCAAGGCAAGACGCATGGACGACAAAGAGGCTGTTGTAACTCTGTCCTCCAACCTTGTCATATTCAAGGAGCTTGCCATCCCCAAGGCTAAGACCAGCACCGCCCTGCTGACTATGGTAACAAACCAGATGCAGCACACTATGGGCACCGGCGAGGATTACTCCGTAGCCTACTCCATTGCGGGCGAGACCGAGCAGGAGGGCAACACCGCCCTTAAGATACTGGCAACAGCCTGCCCCTTTGAAGTGGTGGATTCCTTCCGCAAGGTATTCCAGATGCTGTCCATCAGCCTGAAATCCGTTACGGTAACCTGCAATGCCATTTCCAGGATCATCCTTTCCGATAAGAAGAACCTGAACAAGATGCCCATGCTGGCAGTTCAGGTGGACCCCACCTTCGTATCCCTCAACCTGTACGAGGACGGGCAGCTTACGTTCTCCCGCTTCGCCTCCATCGACGCAGTTGACTACGACAACTCCGAGGACTACGTATACGAGGCTGTAAACGAGAACATCAACCGTATGATCCAGTTCCAGCGCTCCAGAAACGCTGATATGCCCATCCAGAACGTAACATTCTACGGTGATACATCCGAATACATCCGTCTGACAAACTCCCTTGAGGACAAGGGCATAAACACCTCCCTCCTGGGCGTGCCCAACAACATCGCAGGCTACGAGAACATCGAGTTCCAGGACTATGCAAACGCCATCGGTGCCATGTTCAAGTCCAATAAGGACACCGACCGTATCAACCTGCTTGAAACGGACGCATCCTCCGGCAAGACCGACGTTGGTTCCTCCTTCTTCATCTCCGTTCTGGGCGCATTCGTGCTGTCAGCCGCTGTTGTAGGCGCAGTATGGCTGGGCTTCAACAACGCAGTCAACTCCGACGAGAAGAAGATCGCCGAGCATGATGCCTGGATCAACTCTCAGGAGACACAGGACAAGCTCCTTGAAGTTGACGAGACTCAGGAGAAGATCGACAAGGTGGCTCTCTTCAAGACCGACCTTGACAATGCTGTAAAGAACTACGAATCCATGCCCAAGTTCGAGAGGGCTCTGTATGAGGATCTGAACTCCCTGTTTGAAGAGAATGAGTGCGCAATGGGTACATTCAGATTCGGCAGCGGCCTTGTGGAGGTAGAGCTGTACGGCGAGGGCATAGATGCCATCGACAACGCAGTCGAGGCTCTCTACACCATGGATGAGAAGTTCAACAATCCTATGTACGCCTTTGTGAACATCACCTACAACGGCTTTGAGAAGGTAGAACCCAGCACTGAGGAAGGCACACCCGCACTTACAAGCGACTGGTTCAAGACGAACATCACCATGCAGATGCCCGCAAATCCCGTTGAGGAGGAAGAGCCTGCACAGGCAGAGAATGGGGAAGAAGGTGTTGAAGAATGACAATGAAGCTTAGCAGAAGAGACAAGATAATCTTCCTCATTCTGGTAGTTGCAGCAGTACTCATCGCAGGCGGCTTGCTTTTGGTAAAGCCCAAGTACGAGGAATCCCAGGCATCCCAGGTCAGACTTGAACAGAAGGAGGCTGAAAGGAAGGAAGTAGAGGATAAGATCGCTACTCTCGAGCCCCTGAAGGAAAGACTGAAGAACGACGGCGAATCCGTTCAGGAAGCGCAGGAGATATTCATCGACCAGCGTGAGGCTGAGGGCGTTGAGTGGACATACGAGATATCCAACTACATCAAGGCTATGTTTGCCGAGGTCGATGACATGAACATCACCGGCATCTCCTTCTCCGACCTTTCACCCACACAGCTCTCCCAGTATGCACGCTATGAGAGCTATTCCCCCTATCCCATGATGGTAAATGCGGACGTAGCCCGCAAGCTCCCCCAGGAGTTCTACTACGGCTATGAGAACACCTTCCCCGCACTCAATCCCGACGTTGCAGTAGGCGGCACAGTTGTCACCGTGAAGTACGGCTGCGACGAGTTCGATACTATCCTTCAATGCATACAGATAGTTGCCGACCACGGCAAGAACGACAAGGCCATCTACTTACAGACAGCAGAGGGCAAGTTCAACATCGATGGTGTTGTAGAGAACATCAAGGCTGCCATGGAAGGCGGCGAATCCGATGAGCCCGCATACACAGGCGAGCTTGTCATCAACTTCTACACACTGCGCCACATGAATACCGACGATCTTGACGAGCCGGTAGCCGGCGGCGCACAGGAAAACGCTGAGTAACACCCTCGGGTGACGAAGCACAACCGGAACAGCGGCTGCGGGGTCGTGCCTGCGGCCGGTGCTCCACAGGGCAGCAGGCTCTTGGGTGGTGCCTTTTAAGGGCATTTCACCGAGAGCCGATTGCCGATTTTTAAAGAACGGATCCAACCGGCAGTCGGAAGCTGCCGTGGAGATACCCTGCGCTGTCGGAAGCAGTGCAAGGGAACCCTGAGCTGTCGGAAGCAGCACAGGGGCAGCCGTGTGCCATAAGGCACACGGGCAAAACCGCCCGAAAGGGCACCGGGGGCGACCCCATTGCTTGCAGCATGTCAATTGAAAAGAAAGGATGGTTGACATGACCACAAAGAGCAGTGCAAAAGCTGCACGCAGACCTAAGGCTGCGAAGGGTGCGGTACTTCTCATGGTACTCACCGTTATGTTTGTGCTCATATTCCTGCTTGCCGGCACCATTGCGGTGGTATATTCCGCCCGCAACCGTGTTATGACCAAGTATGAGGAGACACAGGCATACTACACCGCAAGATCAGTGCTGGATACCTTTGTCAGCGAGATCTTCCTTGACGACACCCAGACCTACGGCACAGGCTCCGAATCCTACGAAAAGGATTCCACCGATACCACAAAGGTCAAGACCCTTACAGACATCTCCTATGCCCGTGCATTCGAGCTTGACCTGTACAGAGTACCAATAAAGACGGGTACACTCCAGACCGGCAGCCTTGGCAGCGGCATTGTACACGTAAATGACAAGACCGATGACAGGTACAGCAGCTGGATAGACACCTATGAGGCAAAGCAGGCTGACGGCAGCACAAAGCACCTCTACGAGTACGATTCCCACTACTTCAATATGCCCTTCGGCACTGCATCCTCCCACACAGGCACTGACTGGGAGAAGTACTACAAGCAGTACACCCTGAACAGCACTATCGGCGCTACATTCAGTGCCACCGGTGCCAGCGACAAGATCGAGTACGAGGTAAACACCCTCGACGACTACCGCACCGGCTACACCGGCGGCTTCAACTCCAACAAGCTTGCTGATATAGGCTACAAGCCCAAGATCACCATTGAAGTGCTGGAGAGAATGTATGACATTGATGCCAGCGTTCTTCCTGCCTCCGGCACACCCTCCGAGGCTGACTGGCTTGATGCCTTTGCGGCAGGCGACAGAGAGAACGACTACTTCCGCTTCAAGGTGACCTCCACCGTTGAATACGACGGTCAGGAATACTCCACCTACGTTATCTTCCAGAACAAGATGAAGGATCCCCAGCCCGCCAAGTCAAGAGGTCTGGTATCCCTTTCAAGTGCCACCGGCTCCAACACCATGGGCTTTATCGGCGGCGGCGCCATGATCCACAAGGGCACAGGCGTTACAGCCCCCAACGGACTCATGGGCTCACAGGATATTTACCTTAACGGCGACTGGTCCAGCGGTACTACACCTGTTTTCCTCTCCATTCCTGCAAACAAGATTTGGTTTGTAAGAGGTACATTCAAGCAGGACACTATTGAGGTAGGCACTAAAAACGTTCAGACTGCTGCTCAGAGTGGTATGCGCTTTGAAAAGGGTGCTACCTTCTATGCCAATACCATTCATCAGGTAGGCTCAGGTAAATCCCTCGGCGACAGCACATTGGACAAGACCTCCGCAACAGGCGGTGTGAATGTTCTTGCTGTAAAGGCAAAGTTTGACGGACAGACAACAGACGGCGTATACGGAAGACTGATCTGCGAGACCTTCGATGTTACAGGCTGCGGCAATGATACCCACGCAAAGATCCATGAAGAAGCATGGTGCAACTACATGGAGCTCAATAATTCCCTTGTTACAATAGACCATACCAATAATGCCGGTGCTGATATCTCACCTCTCTGGTATGTGCATATTGACAAGCAGTATGGTGAACACCTTGTGGATAGCACTGCCAAACTCAATGTTCTCCGTGGTGTTATAGTAAACGGTAATAAGTATGAATTGGGTGCAGCTGTTGACCCTACTGCTACCAAGGTAGAGGGCATAGAGTTTACCGATCATTCCACTGACTGCGCAGGCAGATTTGCATTCACAACTGCATCTGCTGCAAACACCATTCATCTTGACTATGAGAATTGTCTGCCTTGGCAGGATGTTACACAGTCCTCCACACAGTCCGGTATGTACTTCAACACTACCGATGATGAAAGGTACGTAAAGTTCCCCACCGGTGTAAAGGTTCACTACAAGAAGGACGACGGCACCTATGACCAGAGAGAGTATATAGCGCTTCCTACACCCAAGAGCATATACAGCACCTATTTTGCTGATACTGCATTCACAAGCACAGGCGATTTCACTGAATCCTATGCTCAGGATGATGCTACCTACAACTCACATATAGGGACATTTATAACAAACAATGTAAGGCACGCAGACCTTGATGTGGATACCAAGGGCTATATCAGCTTTGCAGGTCCTTATGCGGCATTCAACGCTGCCTGCAAGGAGAACACTGATACCTCCATCGCTGAAAAGATGGTCATAAATCAGGATTTCTCCATAGATGCAGGTAAGTACTACGGCAGAGATACATCCGCAGGTACCAATTCAGGCACATACACTGACTGGAACAAGGATCCCTACAATGCCATAGAGCCTATTGCCATAGATGTGCGTGCAGGCGATGTAAAGATGTTCCTTAACGGCCCCGGCGACTACTACGGCTGCTTCAAGGTATATGCAGGCAATACCAAAAACAAACTCCACATAATAATGGACGGCACAGGCGAGTATAAGTTTGCACCTACAAAAGGGAATGCAACATGGTATGTAACCGATGCCCTTGTTGAAAACGGAAAGATCCTCAGCAAGCAGTCAGGTACCTACTCTGTAGGCGACAATAACGTTGCATTCAGCATAATCAACGGCGCAGCACCCCAGACTACTTCACCCCATATCAACTACTATGCGGGCAAGAACGTAACACAGGTGACCATTGAACAGAAGGCTTCCAATGCTCTTGAAGGCTACTTGTATCTCCCCGATTCCAAGCTGAAAATGCAGAACGGTGTTCACTTCCCTACAAAGGTGACCATTGACGAGGGCACCCCTATGACCAACACCAAGACAAGCTCGGATCAGGAGCTTATGTGCGTGGGATCCATACTCTGTAAGGAGTTTGAGTGCGATAACTCCCTCAAGCCCTTCGTACTCTACGTACCCGACGGAGCCGGCGCAAAGGCTTCCCAGAACAAGGCCATGTTCCAGTGGTACTCCAAGCTGTACGGCGCATAATGAAAGGAGAGTGTGGCAATGAAAAAGGTAAAAGGCTTTACACTTCTTGAGTGCCTTGTGGCGCTTGCCATACTGGGCATAGCCTCCATGCTCCTTTTGCAGGCTTATACCCAGCTCATGCGAGTAACAAGAGGAAACAACAACATAACCGCTTCTATCGGGCAGCAGATGTCTGCTGCCGAGAGCGGCACAGATGCAACTCTCACCGCATATCAGGTGAGAAGTGACGACTTTAAGGTAAAACTTACAAAAATAGGCACAAAGACACCTTCCACCTTCAGCGAGCGCCAGCCCTACTGCAACAAGAACGAGAACTATTCCCAGAATGTTACCGTTTATGCTGTAAAGGCAAAGAGCGTTTCAGGCGCAGAGCTGAACAACGACGGCTCTCAGGGTGAGATGGGTCAGGAAGGCGCAGATGTGCGCTACGTCTACTTCCATTAAGGAGGGCGATCAGCATGACGAGAAAATTCAAAGCCTTTACTCTGATAGAGCTGATAGTCGCCATAGCGATATTCGGCATTATCATGGTGGGCATAATGAACCTTGCGCAGCCTATCACCACCTCCTCCGCCACCGCAAAGGTAGCCAACAACCAGAAGAACGTGGAGGAGGCCACCGTCTCCTACATCGGCGAGAATGTCCGCTATGCCACTAACCTTGTGGTCATAGAGGGCGGCGCCAAGGTGGGCGGCACGGCTGTATCATCCGTAAAGGATGCGGTGGATGCATTCTACAAGTTCTCTCCCGTTGACGTATATGGCAGACTTATTGACGACAATGCGGACAACAGGAAGAATATAAGCGTCATCGTGTGGGACGGCAGAAACGGCAAGTACAGCTACGTAAACCACAGCTATACAGGCCGCCTGCTTGCCAAGACAGCCGGTGAGAATCCGGATTCCGCAAGCCTTGACTCTGTGGACAACTACTCCGCAACCTCCAAGATGTACGAGGTATTCGGCAACGACTACTACGGACCTTCCAACGTTTACATGAACGTTTCCATGTCCACCGGCGGTCTGCTGAAGCTGGAGTGCTACAGCCAGTACTTCAAGAGCAATGCGGCAAAGGCAGGGGCGGATCTGTGGACAGGCTACGACAACGGCTCCGGCAGTGTTTCCGGCAACGCAACTGTGGGCACCTTTGAGCTTCGCAACATGGGCAAGGGCGACTTCCGCTTCTACATCTGCGGCAACGATGCCAACACCACCAACAAGATAGCCGCAAGCCCCACAGCCACCGGTCAGGTCATCTACTTCGTATTCACCGAGGAGCTTGACGCTCTGTCCATAGCTTCAACAGCACCCGCAGCAGCCCCCACCTACAAGGATCTTGCCTACGACTTCGGCGCCGGCGCATCCAACTACGTGGAGAGCAAGGCAAACAGTGGCACCGGCGGTACCAACTCCGGCAGCGGCAGCAGTGAGACAGGCAGCGGCTCGGGTTCGGGCAGCGGCGGCACATCTTCCGGCGGCGGTCAGCAGAGTGGTGAGACACAGGCTACAGAGCCTCAGACACAGGCTACAGAGCCTCAGACACAGGCCACAGAGCCTCAGACACAGGCTACACAGAATGACAGCGGTGTATACGACAAAAACTATGGTCAGCATCAGGCATCACAAAAGCCCGGTTTTACTTATGATGAAATAGTTACAGGTGATCATGACAAAGGTCTTGCAGACTATGCTTATAAAGGAGGCGGCAAGCGTCTTGAGGTGATTATTCAGAACGATAAGTGGAATCAGACTAAGTTTGATATATATAAGGATGATGAAGGTAACGTGTATCTTTGCCCTGATGAAGGCAACGGATATAACAGATATGCGTGTCTGCCACAAGATCTGTTTCCTGAACTGTATAAACCGCCAACGTATTTGTTGAATGCAGACCAAGAGAAATATCTTTTGGATAATTATGGTGTATCTTTTAAATGATTAGTTTCCGCCGTGGGCGACCACGTTGCCCACGGCACCTATTTCAAGTCTGATCTGTACCCGTTTTGCAAAAAGCGGGTATACATGAGGCCTGAACCATCGAAGGAGATGATGATATGACACAGACACTGGCAGTGGAAATGACATCAGATGATGACTCCTTCTACAGCGAAAGCAATATTGCATATCTGACAAAACTGTATGAGGATATCAAGAATGGGAAAATACAGACGGAATATCACGATCTGATCGAGTGTTGATATGCTCATCCCTGCCGTGAACATTATGAATTCAAAAAATAGCCCACAGAAGACGTGCCCCCAAGGGAGATGATGATATGACAGCACAGATAAATGCAAAGACAATGGAAAAGGCGGCTCTTTTATACGAAAGATACGGGATTACCCTTGATGATCTGCTTGATGATGTGCTGAAAAGAGTGAAGATGTCTCCCGTGCCGGAGAGTTTAATGCCTGTCACCAGCGAGGAAGAACTGGCTGAAAGACTGAACCACGGTTTAAAACAGGCAAAAGAGGGGAATGTTATCCCCTTGGAAGAGGCTGAACGCAGACTGAGGGAGAAATATGGTATATGAAATACCGGGTTATTATCACCGATGATGTATATCAGGCTCTTTCAGATATTTTGGAGTATTATCGGACGGCACCCTATTTCTCAACCGGAGAAAGGCGGGTAAAGAAGCTGCTGAAAATGATGAACAGCCTTGACGAAATGCCGGACAGATTTCCCCTGATGACAGGGGAGCCGTGGAAAAGCATGGGTTTCCGTCATGTAACTGTTGAAGAACATACATTGTTTTATACTATTGATGAGAATGAAATGACTGTAACAGTAAACACTTTGCTTCATGCCCGCTCCGATTTTGAGAAAAGGCTCGGCGGTATAAAGTGACAGCCCGAAGGAGATGATGATATGACAAGGACAATAGAGCTGTCAGATGTGCTGGACAGGCAGCTGGCTCTGATAGAGGAGCAATACGGCAAGAGCATAGAGGATCTGCTGGCTGTCCTTGTTCAGCTGTATGATGTGGAAGGCTGTCCGGAAGACCTTGACCCGGACAAGCTTACCGATGAGCAGCTTTACAACAGGCTTATGGAAGGCGCACATACCGATTACAGCGATACTATGACATTTGAGGAATTATCAGCACGCTTTGAACAGGCTACGGGTGTGCGGTATGGATGAGTATAAACTTGTTGTAAAACCTCGTGTATATCGAAACATTTTTAAAGCATACAACTATATCAAGGAAAAGTTTGGGAATCCCCAGGCTGCCGAACGCAGATATTTTACTATCATGGACGGCATAAAGTCCCTCTCGGTTGACCCCTATCGTGTCAGGCTGATCGAGAGTGAGCCGTGGAATTCATTAGGTTACCGTAGATTTCTGGCAAGCAACTACTACATAGTGTTTAAGATCGATGAGGAGAGAAAGACAGTGTATGTTTTCGATTTGATATTTGCACGCTCTGATTTTGATGCGAGACTGCACCGCTTAGGCAGGAAATGATGTATGGCAATTTTCAAGTCTGATTTGTACCCGTTTTGCAAAAAGCGGGTATACATGAGGCGTGAATGCTTTTTGTAAGAAGCTTTTGATGAATATAGACTAAAGAATGTACAGACAAAAGGGGATGATCTCCTTCTGCTTAGCTCTTTGAACATGATCAGCAGAGGTCATTTGAATTGCTCAGCAATTTCTGTAAAAAAATCCCCCGCAGCCTTAGCCACGGGGTGATGACCGACGTTTCAGCGGTCGATATAAAGTGTTGAAAGCCATGCATCCGCAAGGGTGTTTCCTATAAATGCGACGATGACCAGCCCCACGATAAGGAAGGGGCCGAATGCGAAGGCGTTGTCCTCGTCGTCGGATACGATGCGGCGGTAAACGCCGTAGACAGCGGCACAGATAACAGCGATGAATGCGGCTGTGACCGTTGCCTTTACCCCGAACATAAGCCCACCCGCAGCCATGAGGATTATATCCCCCATGCCAAAGCCGTAGACAGGCTCCTCCTTGTTTATCTTCTCCGTAAGGGAGGAAATCTTGTCGTTGAGCTTCTTGGCATCGGGCGAGCCTTTTTCGGCGGCTCGAAGCTGCTTTTTCAGCATCCGCAGCTCCTTCTTGTTCTCATCCACGAAGGCATCGTAGAACAGGGGAGTGATGATAAAGCCGAAGATGAACAGCACACCGCTTACGGACACCATGCCGATGAGGGCGCTTTTGATGCTCTCCTCCGGCAGCAGGCAGGAAACGGGGAGCAGCCCCGCTGTGGAAAGATACCCCAGCACCCGTGTTACAACGGCGATGATGCAGGTGTAGACCAGCACGCTCACCACCATTTCACGGTTGTCTATATCCTGGAAGCACAGCACGATTAGCCCGCAGATGAACAGGCACAGCAGCACGGGATAGAGCCCGAAGTCCATGGGCGGGTACTTGGCAAAGACCCCGACGAAGAGAAAGCCTGTCATGGCTTCCACCAGCATATACCGTGGGGAGATGGGAGCGCCGCAGTTACGGCACTTGCCCCTGAGTATGAGCCAGGAGAACACGGGGATCAGGTCGTAGCGCTTGATCTGTGCGCCGCAGGTCATACAGTGGGAGTTGTTGGTGATGAGGGATTCTCCCCTCGGCAGGCGCAGTATGCAGACATTGAGGAAGCTGCCTATGGTGATGCCGAAGAGAAACGCAAATACATAGATGAAGATGTTGAGCATGAGCTCAGCCTTTTCGATATCCATGAGTTTCACTCCTTATTAGATTGATCGATACTATTTTAGCATAATATAAACTATTTTTCAAGCCTTATTTTCCTACAGGGAGGAGTTTTATAATGAAGAGTGTTCCTATTGGTCAATACATGGTCAATAACGGCCTCATCACAGAGGAACAGCTGCAGAATGTTCTTGATGCCAAGAAGAATGACCCCAATTCGGCGGGCAAATTCTTCGGTGACTATGTAGTTGAACTGGGATACGTTACAGACGTACAGTTTGCACAGGTGCTTTCCCGCAAACAGAATATCCCCTTTGTTGACCTGGACGATCCGGAAACGGTCATCGACCCGGAGGCTGTAAACAAGATACCAGAGGCGCTTGCCAAGAAGCACACCATCATTGCTATCAAGATAACCGGTAAGCGTCTTACGGTTGCCTCCTACGACCCCGTAAACTTCTATATCTTCGAGGATATAAAGGTAACAACGGGTATGGACGTTGTCCCCGTGCTTGCAACAAAGGCGGCTATCACCAAGGCCATAGGAAAGATATACTCCTCCGCTGCGGTGGGCGGACTTATCGAGGACGTTGAGAACAACTACAAGGGCTCAGCGGAAGATGTGGACAAGGAGCTTGAGGAGCGTGTAAACGATGCGCCTATCGTAAAGCTGTGTACCACCATAGTTGAAAGCTCCTTCCGTGCGGACGCAACGGATATACACATAGAGCCCTTCCAGACCTTTACACGCATACGTATCCGTGTAAACGGCGACCTTATCGAGCTGATGAACATCTCCAACGTTGTTCACAACTCCCTTATCACACGTATAAAGATCATCTCCGGCATGAACATCGCCGAGAAGCGTGTCCCTCAGGACGGACGTTTCTCCCAGGTGGTAGACGGCACAAAGCTTGATGTCCGTGTATCAAACCTCCCCACAGTAAACGGCGAGAAGTGCGTTATACGTATCCTTGCCACAGGTGATGTGGGCGTAAGAAAGATAACCGACCTTGGTATGTCGGACTACAACTACGACAGATTCTCCCGCCTTATCAAGGTTCCCCAGGGCGTTATGCTGGTGACGGGACCTACCGGTTCCGGTAAGACCACCACCCTGTACGCCGCTCTGGGTGAGCTTGCAAAGCCCAATGTAAACGTTATCACCGTTGAGGACCCTGTGGAAAAGAACATCGAGGGCATCAACCAGTGCCAGGTCAATGCCAAGGCGGGCATGACCTTTGCGGCAGCCCTGCGTTCCATCCTCCGTCAGGATCCTGATATCGTCATGGTCGGTGAGATGCGTGACCAGGAGACTGCCGAGATTGCCATCAGAGCCGCTATCACCGGGCACATGGTGCTCTCCACCCTGCATACCAACGATGCGGCATCCACCGTAACAAGACTTGTGGATATGGGCGTTGCCCCCTACATGGTTGCAACATCCCTTATCGGCATCGTGGCACAGCGTCTGTGCAAGACCGTGTGCAACGAGTGCAAGGCGCCCAGGCTCTCCACCGCTGAGGAAAACGAGCTTATGGGCATCGGCGAGGAGGCCATCACCATCTATGATGCAGTAGGCTGCCCCAAGTGCAACAACACGGGCTACACAGGCCGACGTGCTATCCACGAGATACTGCTGTGTACTCCGGAAATGGCATCCCTTATTGCCGCAGATGGCAAGACCGATGCCATAGGACAGCTTGCAAGACAGCAGGGCTGCAAGCTGCTGCGTGACAATGTATCCGAGCTGGTGCAGGAAGGCATCACCACTATGGATGAGCTTGTCAAGCTCACATTCGCTGTATAGTATCCTGATGAGTTTACCCTCATTGCATAAATAACAACACTGCCGCCAAAGACAGCGGCAAGGATGGAGGAATAATATGGAACTCGACAACAAGCCCGAAAGAATTGTCATGAATATTGACAAGATCCTTGATGAGGCCCGTGTGCTGGGGTGCTCCGACGTGCATTTTACCACGAAGATCTCGCCTATTGTACGTCTCCACGGTACATTGAGGAAGTTAAGCTCCTACCCCGAAATGACCGACGGCGCCATCATGAAGATCGTTGAGCAGATGACCGGCGGCAGAAACCTTGAGAACATCAAGAACCGCATCGATACGGACTTTTCCTACGTTACCAAGAGGGGCTACCGCCACAGAGTAAACGTATATCACCAGAGAGGCGACACGGCTATTTCCATCCGTCTGCTGAGAAATGATATACCCACTCTGGAGGATCTTGACCTGCCCCCCATACTGGGCGACTTTGCACTTCGTCCCAGAGGCCTTATACTCATCACAGGGCCTACGGGTTCCGGTAAGTCCACCACTCTTGCAGCAATGATAGACTATGTAAACTGCAACAAATCCGCCCATATCATCACCGTAGAGGATCCTATCGAGTACGTTCACGAGCACAAGAGGTGCATGGTGAACCAGCGTGAGGTAGGCGACGACGTTGAATCCTTCTCCATGTCACTGCGTGCGGCTCTTCGTGAAGACCCGGACGTTATACTGGTCGGAGAGATGCGTGACTACGAGACCATTTCAGCAGCCATCACTGCCGCTGAAACAGGACACCTTGTAATGTCCACACTTCACACCACATCCGCAGCTGATACTATAAACCGTATCATCGACGCATTCCCCGCACATCAGCAGAACCAGATCAGAACGCAGCTTGCCACCGTTATCGTGGGCATATGCGCCCAGACCTTGATCCCCACCGCTGACGGCAAGGGACGTGTGGCTGCCCTTGAAATACTCAACGGTACTGACCCTGTAAAGGCCATGATCCGTGATAACAAGGTGCATATGATACCCTCTGCCATCCAGTCCGGCAAGAAGGACGGCATGATGTCCCTTGACCAGGAGCTTGCAAGAATGGTAAAGGCGGGCAAGATAACCGAGATCCATGCAAGAGAGAAGAGCACGGATATTGCCGAGTTCGAGCGCTATATGAAGTCTACTGTTATAACAGGCTGACAAATGTCCACCCCGGAAACGGGGTGGATTTTTATGATTATTAGAGGTGAAAAGGTGCAGAAATATGCAAATAGTTACAAAATGGTTACAATAAATAGACTGATAATGTGAGAGAATAATATCTGAAAATGTGATATATCAAAATATCATATTGTGATAATTATAGGTTTCCTTGATTTCCATATTGCAAAAATCAGAGATATTTGCTTAAAGTACAAAAATCAATGTGAAAAACCTACTAATCAGGGAATATTAATACAGCATAAACTAAATCATCACACAAATTCACATTTTTTATCATAAAAAATTGCAAAAACTATTGACTTTTCCCTGCGGATGTTATATAATGGTTACAACGAGAGCAAGGTATCCCGGGGCGGCTGACGGGTCGTTTCGGGAGGGCTTCACTGACCGACGGGTCACGGAGCGCCTTGCAGATCCAAGCTGCATTGCAAGACCGCAGGGGTTGGTCGTACACTTCCGCATCGCTGTAAAAGGTGATGGTACAGGCTCATACTTGCGGATGACAATCGTTGTGACATAAGAGTTGACTTAAAGGATGCTGTCGGCGGCGCATGAACTATGCTTGTTGTTATGGCATGTTCTTGTTGCAAAAGGAACATCGAAGCGCAGATCTCCTGTACCTCTGGGGCAGGGGATTTTTGCTTTTTTTGGGTATATGGTTGACATATGTTCTGTTTTTCTGTATAATGGGTTACAGCAAAGGCATCAGCAAAGGCTACCTATGACAGGACGAAAAGGAGAGAGGATATGAAAAGACGTTTGGCAGGGCTTATGGCTCTGTGCCTTATTATGGCAGGGTGCGGCAGCCCCATCAGCGAAACAGTTCCCGAGGCAGTCAGCGAGAGCGGGACAGACTCTGCTGTGACTGAGGCTGCTGTAACTGAGACTGAAAGCGAAACCTCTGCGGACACCGCCCTTTCCGACAGTACTGCGGCTGCGCAGGCTGTGAGCCGTCCCGTTATGCTCGACGGCATATTCGGGGATGAAGAGGAGATAACCCCCACGGCAAGCTATCAGATGTGGGAAAGCGATCTTTCCAACGTGTACTTCGGCGAGTTCGAGGGGGATTTTGACACAAACCAGTGGGTGGATTACAGTGGCAGGAAGGAGCTCCTTGCCAAGAACGGGTTTGTGCTCTACTCCGGCGGCTACGATGAATTCTTCGAGCTGTATGAGACAAACAGGTACAGGGTGCGGGCGAATTTTGTCACAGTGGATTCCATGATGCACACCTATCATCTGTACTTTGCCCACCTGCTCCGGAAGACTGAGGAAAACAAGCTGTGTGACAGGGCAGCCGAGCTATCAAGAACTATGCTTGACAAAGCAAAGGCGCAGTACGATACACTTGTGGGCACCGAGTGGGAGAATGCTGCAAGGGAAAACCTTGCCTTCTTTGCCACAGGGTGCGCCCTCTGCGATGAAAACACCGTGGTTCCCGATGCGGTCTCTGATATGGTCTCCGCAGAGCTTGCACAGATAAATGCAGGAGAGGGCATAGCCTATTCCGTGATTTTTCCCGATGTCATGGAGGATTACAGCCAGTACAAGCCCCGCGGCTACTATGACAGCACCGAGCAGCTCAAAAAGTATTTCAAGAGCATGATGTGGTACGGCAGGATAGGCTTCAGGCTGGATGAGGAGGACAGCGCCCGTTCAGCGGTGCTCATGACCCTTGCCCTTGAGGGTGATGCCCTTGATATGTGGAGCGAGATCTACTCCGTGACCACCTTCTTCTCCGGAGCTGCTGACAACATAGGCTATTATGAGATGCGTGCACTTATAGATGAGATATATGGAGCAGGTGCGGATCTCACCGCCGTTGTGGAGAACGGTGACAAATGGCAGCAGACTATGGAGAGATGCAGCACACTTCCCGCTCCGCAGATAAACTCTGTTCCCGTATGGGCGGCGGACAGCGACGAGGAGCAGGCGGCAGCCAACAGCGGCTTTAGATTCATGGGTCAGCGTTTCTCCGTGGATGAGGCGGTGTTTACTCAGCTTGTCTACCGTCAGGTGGAGGAGAATGAGGAGCTTCCCGCAGACAGGCAGAAGAGGATGCTCCCAGATGTGCTGGACGTTTCTGCGGCATTCGGCTCCGAGAAGGCATTGGAGATACTTAAGGAGCAGGGGAGCACCGACTATCCCAATTATGAGGAGCAGATGTCAAAGGTGCGTGAGACTGTAAGCACCGCAGATACAGACACATGGGAAAGCTCCCTGTATTCCGCCTGGCTCTACACACTAAAGCCTGTGATAGAGGAGAAGGGGGAGAGCTATCCTCCCTTTATGAGAAGCGATGCATGGCAGCGCAAGGCTCTTATGACCTTCAGCGGCAGCTATGCGGAGCTAAAGCATGATAACATACTCTACTCCAAGCAGGTCATGGCGGAAATGGGGGGAGCCGGCGTACCCGTGGCGGATGACAGGGGATATGTGGAGCCTGAGCCTCTGGTGTTCGGCCGCCTTGAAAAGCTGGTCAAAGCCACATCCGAAGGGCTTGACAAATACGGCCTGCTGGATGAGGGCGACAGGGAGGAGCTGGATATCTTAGCCCAGCTTGCAGGAAAGCTTCGCACCATTACAGTAAAGGAGCTTACAGGAGAGCTGCCCACAGACGAGGAATTTGACCTTATCCGCTCCTACGGGGGACAGTTGGAGCATTTCTGGCAGAAGGTCATGGATGATGAGTACCCGGACGAGGAATACCACGATGCAAGGGAGCATCCTGCCGCTGTGATAGCCGACGTTGCCACCGACCCGGATGCAGGTCTGTGCCTGGAGGTAGGGACAGGTCAGCCCATGGAGATATATGTAATAGTAGAGGTGGACGGGCAGCTTAAAGTAGCCTCCGGCATGACCTATTCCTTCTATGAGTTCTCCCAGCCTGTATCAGACAGGCTCACCGACGATGAATGGTACGTAAAGCTCGGCATTATGCCTGTATCTGACGGAGAATGGGACTTCCGCTATGAAAAGGACGAAAGCATCACCTATCCCAAGTGGTATGAGGATCTCATCTATTTCCTTAAATTTGATGATTAAGGCTGTGTTGCTTTCCGTACTGGGGGGTGCCGTATGCGGCGGCGCTGTGACTAAGCGTGACAGTATGCGCCGTGACATCCCCCGCTGGGCGGTGCTTTCACAGCAGGACGGAATGTATGACATATGCGGCGAGAGTGTCCGGATCTCCTTATGCGATGGGGTACTTGAAATGTCATCGGACACCGGGGCATATACCTCTGATGAGGAGTGGTTCGTGGCGGACTGCATCATCGCTGACATAGACCGTGACGGCGCTGACAACGTGCTCCTCCACGTCTGGAAAAAGGGCAGCTACGGGCCTTATCAGCCCTTCTGGGAGGAGGATGACAAGGATGAGTTCTCCGAGCACCTCTTCATCTATCAGTGGGATAAGGAGCGGGCATCACGGCTGCGCCCCATATGGATGTCCTCCCGGATGCCCGTCACGGGAAAGAAGGTGGAGGCGGACGACAGGGGAGTGATCTCCGTCACCTCCACGGATAACACGGTTTCCCGCTGGTACTGGGGAACGTGGGGGCTTGTGCGGCTGGATGAGAGCTCCACATACTCGCAAACAGTGTAAGTAAAGCGGCAGGGTTTGACCTGCCGCTTACTGCTGTGTATATGTATAAAGGTAAGAAAATGGAACTCGTCTGTCTGTTGACGAGCAATCAGCAGCCAAAGCCATTGGCGGTTGACTTTTTCCGGTGTAAGTGCTATAATAGCTTATGGTTAGTTATAGCTAACCATTAAACATAGTCTTTGATCTGACAGCGAGGGCATATGGATAAGAAATATACACTGCAAGGACTCATAGGCTGTATTCTGTTCGGGGTAGGGGACTGGCTGTTGGGAGCCGTTGACCCTGCAAGGGTAAACGGCGATGTGTTTTACTTTATCAGTGCAGGACACGGTGCTGAGTATCCGCCTGCAAAAATCACTGCTACGGTAATAACCGCAGTGATCGGTGTTCTGTTCATGCATCAGGGCTGTACCCATATTTCCGAACTGATGAAGTCCGAAAAGGACAAGGCGGGGGCATCAAGGATATTTGCATTCCTGACTTTTGCCCGGTTCATCCTGCACTTTGTTGTGGCACTCAATGTTTATGTCTATTCGTATGGAAATGCGGCAATGAACAAGCAGTACAGTTTTCGCAGGATATGGGCGGAGTATTGAACGTTGCGCTTTACCTGTCATACGTCATTATTGCCGTGGCTTTCATCGACCTGATACTGGTCATTGCAAAGGGGCGGACATATCTGAGCCGCAGGGAGGCGTTCTTCACCCCGCTGACATGGATAGGTCTGATAGGCGCAGTTTCAGTGATCCTGCCTGAAAGTGCTTTTTCCAAGGGGCTTTACACATTTTGTATGAACGGCGGTATGATCGTGTGGTTTGTAAGAATGCTGTTTCGTAAGAAGCCCGAATGATCAGAAATAGCGGTGATGAAAAGCTGTTGCTCCGGGAGATTTAGCGTTGATACTATGATACTCCTCGTGAAATTGATATAGGAAGCAATGTTACGATCCATTGGCAATCGTCCTGATAGCGTTAATGTAATCATGGGAATGATTGATAGAGAATTCTCCGTGATACATTTCCGTAAGTCCTGTTATCGAACTTAATGGAAGTGCTTCATGGATCACACGGGCAGATCTTTTGATACCCCGATCTTCCTTCTCTCCAAAATAAATATGGACACTTGCCGAACACCGTCTGAACGATTCCTTTAGCATATAAGATGTATTCGCTTTGAGGAAAGCGATCATATCATTCTTTTGTATCAGACAGGTATCACGGTAGTAATCGTCAAACAATTCAGGCTTAATACGCAGCTGCCGGAATTGCAGTTTGGAAAACCATTTCTGCCTGATAAGCGGGTAACTGCAGCCAAAGGCAGGACGTATCAAAGCATTGGTGAGTTTTGACGGAACAGCCATTGCACTTTCTATAATAGCGTGCTTACATATATCGCCTTGCTGTGACAGCATTTCGAGCAGGATCTGACCGCCGAGGGACAATCCGCCGATCAGAAAAACATGACCGCCCAGGTGTCCCTGTATAAAAGAAATAATGTCGCAGGCATTATCCTCGATCGTGGTAAAATGCTTATCACTTCCTGCGTGACCGTCTAATACCGGGATAATGACATGGTATTCATTTTTCAGAGCTTCTGCTTCCTCACGGTAATTCCACCAGGACAGACCACCTCCGTGGAGAAGCATTATGGCTTTGGGATTATCCTTGCCAAATTCTTTATAGTTCATATCACACCACATTTTTAGGATCTCAAGTAAGCCGATCGCCCACGTTTACCCCTATTATATCATACCGCTCCGGAAATTGCAATCCTTTGCCATCGGGGACGAGGAAGATGAGCATGAGGGTGATACTGATTCTTCCTCGATGTATAGACGATCTCCAAGCCTCAAATATCTTATATTCAAGCATTTGCGGCTTGTTTCTTGTCTATACATCGGTCAGAAATTAGTATGAAAAGAAAAACGCAGGCTCTAAATCAAAGAACCTGCGGTCTGCTAATGGTGTAATGGTGCCGGTGGCGGGGGTCGAACCCGCACGGTATTGCTACCATTGGATTTTGAGTCCAACACGTCTGCCAATTCCATCACACCGGCATATACGTCAAGGTGTCCAAGGCAAAGCTTGAACACCTTGATTACATGGTGGACCATCAGGGACTCGAACCCCGGACCTACCGGTTATGAGCCGGGAGCTCTAACCAACTGAGCTAATGGTCCATGAAAAAATTATATTTGGTGCACCATCGGGAACCGAACCAGCCCTGCTGATTATGCTCAGTTGGTTCGCCCCATTTGACATCACCAAAAGAATTTGGTGCACCATCGGGAACCGAACCAGCCCCACTGATTATGCTCAGTTGGTTCGCCCCATTTGAGATCACCAAAAGAATTTGGTGCACTATCGGGAACCAAACCAACCCCGCTGATTATGCTCAGTTGGTTCGCCCCATTTGACATCACCAAAAGAATTTGGTGCACCATCGGGGACTCGAACCCAGGACCCACTGATTAAGAGTCAGTTGCTCTACCATCTGAGCTAATGGTGCATACGAATGCC